>OIZO01000003.1_pt1 | contig 278105 bp, 269 predicted proteins | sample 1588551 | NCBI WGS metagenome assembly OIZO01 (sample SAMN03283271) | human gut metagenome | biome: human-associated habitat; material: feces | host: Homo sapiens | place: Peru | collected 2012
AATTCAACCTTCTCTGCCCGCCGTTTTTGCCTGTTATCACTGCCGATATATATTTTTTCTATCCTGCAACCTGTCTTCCCTATCTTGGGAGCTCGATAAATCCAACCTTCTTATATACCTTGCGAAGTGTCTTATTTGCATAGTAGGACGCCTTTGCAGCATTCTCCTTCATCATGCTGTCAAGGTACATCTTATCTGCAATAAGTCTTGCATACTCGTCCTGTACAGGTTTAAGGGTCGAAGCAACAGCCTCTCCAACTGCCATCTTGAAGTCTCCGTAGCCCCTGCCGTCAAACTCGGCAACTGTCTGCTCAGGAGTATTTCCTGTTACTGCATCATAGATATCAATAAGATTCTTGATGCCCGGCTTATCTTCTGAATATGCTATAAATCCGTCCGAATCTGTAATGGCTCTCTTGAACTTTCTCATGATCGTATCTGTATCATCAAGAAGAAGGATGCTTCCGTTTGGATTCTCATCTGACTTGGACATCTTCTTTGCAGGATCCTGAAGACTCATTATCTTGGCTCCGCTCTTGCCCATGTAAGCTTCCGGTATTGTAAATACATCACCGTAGATACCGTTAAATCTTCCGGCAATATCTCTTGCGATCTCCAGATGCTGGAGCTGATCCTTACCTACAGGAACCATATCTGCCTGATAGAGAAGGATATCTGCTGCCATAAGTACAGGATATGTAAATAATCCTGTGTTTATGTTATCCGCATGCTTTGCTGACTTGTCCTTGAACTGGGTCATTCTGCTCATCTCTCCCATGTAGGTGTAGCAGTTAAGTATCCATGCAAGCTGTGCATGGGCAGGCACATGGGACTGGAAGAACAGGCAGTTCTTCTCAGGATCAAGTCCCGCTGCTATATAAAGGGCGTAGAGCGTCCTTCCGTTCTTTCTTAGTGTTGCCGGATCCTGTCTTACAGTGATAGAGTGAAGATCCATAACTGCATAAAAGCACTGAACCGACTCATCATCATTTAAGTCCACCCAGTTCTTAAGGGCTCCAAGGTAATTTCCAAGTGTTATAATTCCTGTTGACTGCATTCCTGAAAGCAGTACTTTCTTTCCGTCTATCATTTGCTTTACGCCTCCTAATGTATTAGTCTTCAACATCCATATTCATGACCTGACGTTTTCTTGCCAGCTCATCATTTGCAAGGTACTCATCGTAAGTTGTCTGCTTATCGATAAGTCCTGTATTTGTAAGCTCTATGATCCTGTTTGCTGTGGTCTGTACAAACTGGTGATCCTGGGACGAGAACAGCACAACGCCCGGGAACTTCATAAGTCCGTTGTTAAGGGCTGTGATGGACTCCATGTCCAGGTGGTTCGTAGGCTCATCAAGGATGAGACAGTTGCTTCCCATGATCATGAGCTTTGAAAGAAGACATCTTACCTTCTCTCCTCCTGAGAGGACCTTAACCTTCTTGACTCCGTCTTCACCGGCAAATAACATTCTTCCAAGGAAGCCTCGTACATATGTAGCGTCCTTCTCATCTGAATACTGTGTGAGCCAGTCAACGATGATAAGGTCATTGTCAAATTCCTTTGTGTTGTCCTTAGGGAAGTAGCCCTGGGATGTGGTAACGCCCCACTTGTAGCTTCCGCTGTCAGGCTCTTCCTCGCCTGCAAGGATCTTGAATAACATTGTTGTTGCCTTTGTGTTAGGTCCTACAAATGCGATCTTGTCATCATGTCCCACTGTAAATGATATATCGTCAAGAAGCTTCTCTCCGTCCACTGTCTTCGAAATGTGGGATACGGTAAGAACTTCATTTCCAATCTCTCTCTTAGGTCTGAAATCAATGTATGGATACTTTCTGCTTGATGGCTTGATCTCGTCAAGCTCGATCTTCTCAAGGGCTCTCTTTCTTGAGGTAGCCTGCTTGGACTTTGAAGCATTTGCCGAGAATCTCTGAATGAACTCCTGAAGCTCTTTGATCTTCTCTTCCTTCTTCTTGTTGGCTTCCTTCATCTGCTTGATCATCAGCTGGCTGGATTCATACCAGAAATCATAGTTTCCGGCATAGAGCTGAATCTTGCCATAGTCGATATCTGCAATCTGGGTACATACCTTATTTAAGAAATAACGGTCATGTGATACAACGATAACGGTATTGTTAAAGTTAATCAGGAATTCCTCCAGCCATGCGATTGCGTCTAAGTCCAAATGGTTGGTTGGCTCATCCAGAAGAAGGATATCAGGCGAACCAAAGAGTGCCTGCGCCAATAATACCTTGACTTTCTGCGCACCAGTTAAATCATGCATCAGTGTATAATGAAGTTCGGTCTCAATACCAAGTCCGTTCAGGAGAGAAGCAGCATCGGATTCTGCCTCCCATCCGTTCATAGTGGCAAATTCTCCTTCCAGTTCACTGGCTCTGATTCCATCCTCATCGGTAAAGTCTTCTTTTGCGTAAATAGCTTCTTTTTCCTTCATAATCTCATACAGACGGGCATTTCCCATAATTACCGTATCAAGAACCGGGAACTCATCGTATTTAAAATGGTCCTGCTGCAGGAAAGACAGACGTTCTCCCGGTGAAATAATTACTTCACCGGAAGTTGGTTCCAACTGTCCGGATAAGATTTTCAAAAAGGTGGACTTTCCGGCGCCATTTGCCCCGATAAGTCCATAGCAGTTTCCTTCGGTGAATTTAATATTTACATCTTCAAACAATGCTTTCTTCCCAACGCGGAGGGTAACATTACTTGTACTAATCATTGAATTTTCTCCTTCATATTATTATTCATAATCCTATAGTTTATTTTTACCGCTTAATATCGTACCATGAGAATGCTTTTTTCGCAAGACAAGAAAACCATGTTGTGTTATACTTATGGTATCTTAAAGCAGAAGAAGGGGTGTAAGGATGATAAATGGAAGTCTGATTTTAGAAGGCGGTGCCACAAGAGGAGTATTTACCTCCGGTGCACTGGACTATCTGATGGAACGGGATATTTACTTTTCGGATGTAACAGGTGTCTCCGCTGGCTCCTGCAATGCAGTGGGTTATGTAGCAAAGCAGCCGGAACGTACAAAGAAATGTATGATTCACCGAGGCAAAGAATATAATTATTATTACGGATTGAAGGGGTTTATCAAAGAGCGCAGTATTCTGGATATGGATATGATTTTTGATAAAATGCCGAACAGTCTGATTCCACTGGATTTTGATGCATATTTTCATTCCGGTGTTCACTGCGAAATCGTAACAACCAACTGTATTACCGGAAAAGCAGAATATTTAACCGAAGACTCCGACCCGCAGCGTCTGATGATGATGTGTCGTGCAAGCAGCAGTATGCCTCTGGTATGCCCGATTGTAAATGTAGACGGGATTCCATATCTGGATGGCGGACTGGCTGATTCTGTTCCGGTAAAACATGTAAAAGCGCGCGGTGCTGAGAAAATCGTAATTATTCTGACACGCAAGAAGGGATATCGCAAAGAGAAGATTTCAAAAGCTTATATTGAATTATACCGGAAAATGTACAGCAAATATCCGGAACTTGTCAAAACCTGTATTCTCCGCAACAAGCGCTATAATGTCACCATGAATTATATCGACTGGCTGGAGGAGAAGGGAGAAATCTTTGTTATCCGCCCTACCCATAAACCGGTTCACCGAATTGAGAAGGACGTAGAAAAGCTGGAAGCATTCTATGAACACGGATACGAGACCATGGAACAACAGTTTGACAAGATGATGAAATATTTAGAATCTTAATAGTGATTCTCTATGTATTTTCATTTACAGCACCAAAAGTACAGCATACAAAGAAGGAAGCCTTAATGACTTCCTTCTTTTGTCTTTCTGACCGAATCTACCATATGGTCTATCTGTTTTTTCTCACTGTCCGATTTGCCTTCTTTCATAATAGCCAGAATCAAATCCGTTTCTTCCGGGGTAAACCGGATTCCTCGTTTGTTGGCACTGACAATTAAAGACAGCATGACAGGTGCCAGTGCCTTTCCAGATTTTCCTTCCGTCTGTCTTGCGGCAGTCCGAATCAGCTCCAGTTTCACCGGGTCAAGATTCTTCATTGCCGGATGATTCATCCATTCTTCCATTTTCTTCCGCCCTTTCCTGCTGAAATACCTGAAACATGTCACTCATGTTCATATTACTAAACATATCTTCCGCATTCATATTCTGCATCATTTCCATCATATTCATTGCCTGTATAAATGTTTCCATCATTTCAAAGTTTTTCTCCGGATAATATTCTTTTAAATCCTCCACGATGGATTCTACCGAGACATTCTGATTTCTGCATTTTCCAAAATGCCTTCCCGGAAACTGTTGAAAATAGGAAACGGTATTCTGAAACTCTGCAAATTTCACATAAATGCCCAAAAAGGGCTGGACTTCTGAAGGAACATAGGGCAGCATCAGTTTTAGCGTCTGCAATTTCTCATCTGTCACTGCCATATCAAGAGGCGTCAGTTTCTGCGTCATTTTCCATTTCCTCCAGAAGATAAATTCATAAAAATATATGTACTGACAAGTCTTTTTATGCAGATGCATATAGTATAGCAAAAACAGAAAAGGAAACCGACATGGGCAAAATCGTAATTGACGGAAAAGCCGTTTATGAAATAGATGAAGAGTGTATTCAGAAACGAGAACAAAAGGAGCAAAAAAGGCAAGAACAAATGAAACAGCAAAAACAGACAAAAGAACAACACGAAAAAAAGGGATGCCGGTAAGCATCCCTTTCGCTGATGTGTACTTGAAACATGCCGCCTGCATATTTCATAAACATTCCTTTAGCAGCATCCGCATCCGTTTCCGCCAAATGTGTTTGTTCCACATCCGACACAGAAAATAAGAAGGAGAATGATCCAAAGACAACTATCGTTATTACCGCAGCCGCCTCTGTCATTTCCGCATCCATATCCAAATCCGCCACAGCAGAAAAGGAGAATCAGAATCAATGCGCAGGAAGAAATTCCACATCCTCCTAAGTTGGATGTATTGTTATCACATCCACATCCGCAGTTTGTTGCACTAAGTTCACTCATGTTTGTTGCCTCCAATAGGTTTTCTTTACACTTCCATCATATGTCGCAAGGCTTGCCATTGTTGCTTTCAAATGATAGAAATTTTCAATCCTCTTTCATATGGTAATAAAAAAGGTGTTTTAAGATGAGAGAACTCAAGCAAAAAATTCACTACCGTTGCCCGGATATTCTGATTCATCATCTGGGTGGCAAAGGCATCACCACAGCCGTACTGGATACAGGAATCTCCGCACATCCGGATTTACAGGGACGGATTCTTGGATGGAAAGACTGCGTAAATGACAGACAATATATATATGATGATAACGGACACGGAACCCACGTCAGTGGAATCATTTCCGGCAATGGCTTCTGCTCCAATGGACTTTATTCTGGAATTGCTCCCTTTTCCAGAATTGTCAGTGTAAAGGTGTTAAATGCAGCCGGGAACGGAAAGATTCAGGATGTCATCACCGGAATCCGGTTTATTTTAGCTATGCAGCAGAAATGGAATATCCGTATCGTCAACATTTCCCTTGGAACCGAAAGACATGAGGAGAATCAGGACGAAGAAACACTCATTTTGTGGGTGGAGAAAATGTGGGATGCCGGAATCGTTGTCATTACCGCTGCCGGAAACATGGGACCTGACTATGGCAGTATCACGCTTCCCGGAGTCAGCAAAAAGGTGATTACTGTAGGCGCCTGCGATGAGATTGCTGCGCGCAATTATCCGAACCGGAATTTCTATTCTGGATGCGGTCCTACCAAAGAATGTGTAAAAAAACCGGATATCTGTGCACCGGGAAACAGCATTTATTCCTGCAATTACCGTTATCCATACAAAAGCAGAAAAGCCTATGTCCACAAAAGCGGTACCTCCATGGCAACTCCGGTCATTTCAGGTGCAGTGGCACTCCTGTTAGAAAAATATCCGCAGATGGAAAATGTAGAAGTGAAAATGCGGTTATGGGAGAGTGGTGATGATATGTATATGAGAGAAAGTAGCCAGGGGCATGGCAGAATCAATATAAAGCGCTTTCTGAAATAAGGTTCATATGCAGCATGAAAACATACTGCTAAAAAATATTTTGAATGTCAAGTTTTTTTACTTGACACAATATTCTTTTTGTTATATGATAACTCAGGTGATAAAAATGGATGAAATTTTAAAGCAGACATTACTATTTGATTTTTACGGAGAACTTCTTACCGAACACCAGAAAGAAATTTATTCTCAGGTTGTTTTGGAAGATTACTCTCTCAGCGAAATAGCAAAAGACAGTGGTATCAGCCGTCAGGGGGTACACGACCTTATCAAGCGCTGTAACAAGACACTGGAAGGCTATGAGGAAAAACTTCATCTGGTAGAAAAGTTCATGTCTGTACGGGAAAAGGTTCATCAGATTGACACCTTACTGGAGAACTACGAGAATCAGGATGAGAAAGTTCTGATTCAGCAGGTAAAACAGTTGTCCGGTGAAATCATAGAGGAGTTATAATATGGCATTTGACAGCTTAACAGAAAAACTTCAAAATGTTTTTAAAAATCTACGCGGAAAAGGAAAACTGACAGAAGACGATGTGAAGGAAGCACTTCGCGAAGTCAAGATGGCACTTCTTGAAGCAGATGTAAACTTTAAGGTTGTAAAGAAATTTATCAAGGATGTACAGGAACGTGCCATTGGACAGGACGTGATGAACGGACTGAACCCGGGGCAGATGGTTATCAAGATTGTAAATGAAGAACTGATCAACTTAATGGGTTCTGAGACAACCGAGATTAAATTACAGCCCGGAAGTGCAAAGACAGTCATTATGATGGCTGGTCTTCAGGGTGCCGGTAAGACAACCACAACCGCAAAGCTTGCCGGAAAGTTCAAATTAAAAGGCAAGAAACCACTTCTTGTTGCATGCGACGTTTACCGTCCGGCTGCTATTAAGCAGTTACAGATTAACGGTGAAAAACAGGGTGTTGATGTCTTTACCATGGGTGAGAATCAAAAGCCTGCCAATATTGCGAAAGCAGCGCTTGAGCACGCAACAAAGAACGGACACAACCTGATCATCCTCGATACGGCAGGACGTCTTCATGTTGATGAAGACATGATGGCCGAACTTCAGGAAATCAAAGATACCGTAGAAGTACATCAGACCATTTTGGTCGTTGACGCTATGACCGGTCAGGATGCGGTAAATGTTGCAGATACCTTTAATCAGAAGATTGGGATTGATGGGGTGATTGTCACAAAGCTTGACGGTGATACCCGTGGCGGTGCAGCTTTATCCATTAAAGCAGTAACCGGATGCCCGATTCTCTATGTTGGTATGGGCGAACGGCTTTCGGATTTGGAACAGTTTTATCCAGACAGAATGGCATCCCGTATTCTGGGGATGGGTGATGTCTTAAGCCTGATTGAAAAGGCAAGTGCCGAGATTGATGAAGAAGATGCCCGCAAGATGTCAGAGAAAATCAAAAAAGCACAGTTTGACTTTGATGATTATCTGGAAAGCATGAAGCAGATGAAGAAAATGGGCGGACTTGGAAGTATTATGGGTATGCTTCCGGGACTTGGAGGCATGAGCGGCAAAGGTGGTAAGATGCCAGACATTGATACCGATGCAGCCGAACAGAAGATGGCAAAGATTGAAGCCATCATTTATTCCATGACACCGGCAGAGCGCCAGAATCCGGATTTATTAAATCCATCCAGAAAACACCGCATTGCCAAGGGCGCAGGTGTAGATATTGCGGAAGTAAACAGAACCGTAAAACAGTTCGACCAGATGCGGAAAATGATGAAACAAATGCCGGGAATGCTCGGCGGCAAAGGCAAAAAAGGAAAATTCCGTATGCCTTTCTAATCACTTAGGTATATACGCAGATGCGATATATATAAATACAAATAATTTATAGAAAAAATTTCAGGAGGACAATAAAATGGCAGTAAAAATCAGATTAAAAAGAATGGGACAGAAGAAAGCACCTTTCTATAGAATCGTTGTAGCAGACGCTCGTTCACCAAGAGACGGAAAGTTCATCGAAGAAATCGGAACATTTGACCCAACTAAGGATCCTAGCGAATTTAAAGTAGATGCAGAAGCTGCTAAGAAATGGTTAAACAACGGAGCTCAGCCAACAGAAACAGTTGGAAAGATTTTCAAATTAGCTGGAATCGAAAAATAATCTGCTCCACGGAGGTGTGAGTTAATGAAAAATTTGGTAGAAGTAATTACAAAAGCGCTTGTTGATGAGCCGGAAAATGTTGTAATTACAGAAAAACACGATGGCAAGACTACGATTATTGAAGTTCGCGTTTCAGATAACGACATGGGCAAGGTAATCGGAAAGCAAGGCCGAATTGCAAAAGCAATCCGTTCCGTTGTAAAAGCAGCCGCAGCAAAAGAAGATAAAAAAGTTGTAGTTGAAATTATGCAATAGTATGGGTACTAGAAAAGGTTCAATGGACCTTTTTGACGTATGCTTGACAGCCAAAACCGCAGGTAAGTAATATTATCTGCGGTTTGTTACTATCATCATATATTTGTTACTATAGAAGATGGAGATTTGTATGCAGAAAGAAGATTATTTACAGGTTGGTGTCATTACCACTACACATGGAATCCGTGGCGAAGTAAAAGTATTTCCCACAACGGATGATCCTGCAAGATTTGAAGAATTAGAACATGTCATGCTAGACACCGGACGGGCACTGCTTCCTCTGGAAATTCAGAATGTAAAATACTTCAAACAATATGTCATTCTGAAATTCAAAGGAATCGATAATATCAATGACATAGAAAAATATACAAAATGCCCGCTTCTGGTATCCCGTGAGGATGCGGTAGAATTAGAAGAAGATGAGTATTTCATGGCAGATATCATCGGTATGACCGTGTATACAGAGGAAGGTGAAAAATTCGGTGAGCTGACCGATATTCTGGAAACCGGTGCAAATGATGTCTATATCATTTCTACGGAATCTCATGGAGAAGTATTGATTCCTGCAATCAAAGACTGTATTCTTGATATCGATACAGAAGAAAACAAAATGACTATTCATCTACTGGATGGATTGATTTAAGAGGAGAATGCAATGAGATTTGATATCATGACCCTTTTCCCTGAAATGATTATGAATGGACTGGGAACCAGTATCACGGGACGGGCAATGGATAAAGGCATTCTGGATATCCATGCATGGAATATCCGTGATTATGCATTTAATAAACATAATAGTGTAGATGATTATCCTTATGGAGGCGGTGCAGGTATGCTCATGCAGGCAGAGCCTGTATATCAGACCTACAAAGCAATCTGTGAAGATGCTCAAGTTTCTGATGAGAAACGTCCGCGCGTCATTTATCTTTCCCCTCAGGGACAGACCTTTCATCAGCAGATGGCAGAAGAACTGGCAAAAGAAGAACACTTGATTTTACTCTGCGGACATTATGAAGGAATTGACGAACGTGTACTGGAAGAAATCGTAACAGATTATGTCTCCATTGGCGATTATGTACTGACAGGAGGAGAACTTCCTGCCATGATTATGATTGATGCCATCTCCCGTATGATTCCGGGAGTTCTGCACAATGACACCTCGGCTGAATTTGAGAGTTTTCAGGACAGCTTATTAGAATATCCGCACTATTCCAGACCAGAAATCTGGCACAACAGACAGGTGCCACAGATTCTGTTATCCGGCCATCATGCTAATGTAGAAAAATGGCGTAGGGAACAGTCGGTTATACGGACTGCAAAGTGGCGGCCTGATTTACTGGAAAAGGCAGAGCTTACCGATAAAGAACAGCTTCTGGCAGCGGAAATCATAAGTCAGAAAACATCTGAAAATCCAGCACAAAATCTAACAAAAGAAAACGAATAAACCACTTGCAAAAGATAAGAAAATATGGTAACATATAACACGTTGTGAAGAAAGAGATGGTCCTCTGGTACAAAAATGTATTAAGAACGTCAAAATATGAAGGAGGTCACACAAATGAACGAAATTATTAAGAATATCGAAACAGCACAGTTAAAAGAAAATGCTCCAGAATTCAGAGTTGGTGATACTGTAAAAGTTTACGGTAAAATCAAAGAAGGAAACCGCGAAAGAATTCAGGTTTTTGAAGGAACTGTTTTAAAAAGACAGGGCGGTGGAGTTAGAGAAACATTTACAGTAAGAAAGTTCTCTAATGGTGTAGGCGTTGAAAAGACATGGCCAGTACACTCACCAAACGTTGAAAAAGTAGAAGTTGTCCGCAGAGGTAAAGTAAGACGTGCAAAACTTAACTACTTAAGAGGACGCGTTGGTAAGAAAGCAAAAGTAAAAGAATTAGTAAAATAGTAAATGGATGCGAGGGACAAATACAATCTGGTACTTGTCCCTTTTCTTAATTTGAGATATAGTAAGGATATTAGCAGAACACTACAACCAAAGAGGTAACATATGCGCGGAGAATTGAGGTTCGGAAAAGAAACACGCCGCCGGAGCTGGGACTGGGTGCCAGGTGCGCTAAAATTATTTTTTCAAATAGGAATCGTCTGTTTTTTTGCTTTTGTTTTTGTCTGGTATTTCGGACAGAAAACAAGTAACATCGGTGATTCTATGAATCCGGTATTAAAGAACGGAGATGTTGTTCTTGTGGACCGCTTCCGGTACGATGCCAGTTCACCAAGGCGAGGGGATATTATCGTTTTTAAGCCCAATGGAAACGAACACCTTCATTCCTATATCAAACGGATTATCGGGCTTCCGGGCGAAACCGTACAGATTAAAGATGGCGTGATTTATATTAATGGAAAAGAATTAGAAGAAAAATACACCACCACAGAGATTACAGATGCCGGTCTGGCAGAAGAAGCGGTAAAGCTCACTGGTGACGAATATTTTGTGCTTGGTGATAATCGTCAGGTCAGTGACGACAGCCGTTCGTCTGATATTGGTAACGTAAAGCGTTCCGAATTCGAAGGGAAGGCGTGGTTTATTATATCGCCCAAATCCCGGATGGGACGAATCAAATAAAAGAGGAGAACAGTATATGAATTTTCAGTGGTATCCTGGTCATATGACAAAAGCAAAGCGTATGATGCAGGAAAACATCAAATTAATTGACCTTGTCATCGAGCTTGTAGATGCAAGGATTCCCATGAGCAGCCGTAATCCGGATATTGATGAGCTTGGGAAAAATAAAGCAAGACTGATTCTGCTTAATAAATCAGATTTAGCAGATGACAAACAAACCGATGCATGGATGCAGTATTTTAAAGAAAAAGGATATTCCGTAGTGAAGGTAAATGCCCGCAAAAACGGTGGTTTGAAATCCATCCACGGAGTCATTCAGGAAGCCTGTAAGGAAAAGATTGAACGTGACAGAAAACGTGGTATCTTAAACCGTCCTGTCCGCGCCATGGTTGTCGGCATTCCAAATGTAGGAAAATCCACATTTATCAATTCCCTTGCAGGAAAAGCCTGCGCCAAAACAGGAAATAAACCGGGTGTCACAAAGGGCAAACAATGGATTCGTCTGAACAAGAATGTAGAATTATTAGATACACCGGGTATTCTCTGGCCGAAATTCGAAGACCAGTCCGTTGGCTTAAAACTGGCATTTATTGGTTCCATCAAAGACGATATTATGAATCTGGAAGAACTTGCAGCTGAACTGATTCATACACTTACCGATAATTATCCGGGAATTCTTCAGGAAAAATACGGAATTACCGAACATGGAAATCCGTATCTTTGTCTGGAAGAAATTGCAAAGAACCGTCATTGTCTAGTGCGGGGAAATGAACTGGATATGAACAAAGCAGCTATTTTATTGCTCGATGACTTCCGAAACGGAAGAATCGGACGCATTACATTAGAATTTCCAGAGGAGTATGAACATGAATAATACAGAAAACACAGCGCCAAAAGGATTTCTGCGCGAAGCGCTTGGATGGGTGCTTTATATTTTACTGATTATCGGAATTACTTATTTGATTATTACTTTCGTAGGACAACGCACTAAGGTGGACGGTCATTCCATGGAACCGACTCTTTCCGATGGTGATAACCTGATTGTAGACAAATTGTCTTACCGGTTCCGTGACCCGCAGCGATATGACATTATTGTATTTCCATACAAGCATGCACAAAACACTTATTATATTAAACGAATTATCGCCCTTCCAGGTGAAACGGTTCAGGTAAAGGATGGAGAAGTCTATATCAACGGAGAACTTCTTGGCGAAACCTACGGAGCCGAACCTATGACAAATAGTGGAATCGCAGAAAATCCAATTACGCTTGGGGAAAATGAATATTTTGTACTTGGTGATAACCGTAACCACAGCGCTGACAGCCGTGACCCAAGTGTAGGCATTCTGACAAGGGATGATTTAATCGGAAGAGCATGGGTCCGCATTTTCCCATTTAACAAAATAGGAGTGATCAGGCATGAGTAAACAGACGGTCCACAGTAAAAGTATTCATGATATTGAATCTGAATTACAGGGCTGCACGGGAGACAGAACCGGTTTATACCAGCTTTATGCTTCAGATGAACGCACCGGGGTTCAGAAATTACTTGCAAAATATAAAAAGCAGGATGAGAAACTTGCATCTGAACGTCTCCGCATCCAGAAAATGCGTACCTATGAAGAAAAATATCATGATTATGAGTATATCTGCGGAATTGACGAAGTAGGACGAGGGCCTTTGGCCGGTCCCGTTGTGGCAGGTGCAGTGATTCTCCCAAAAGATTGCGAAATTCTATATATCAACGATTCCAAACAGCTTTCTGCCAAGAAGAGAGAAGAACTTTGTGAAGAAATCAAGGCAAAAGCAATTGCCATTGGAATCGGAATTGTCAGTCCTGCCAAAATTGATGAAATAAATATTCTACAGGCTACTTATATGGCAATGCGGGAAGCTATCAGCAACCTTTCCGTTACCCCACAAGCGCTGCTGAATGACGCAGTCACTATCCCGGAGGTTACGATTCCACAGGTTCCGATTATCAAAGGAGATGCGAAAAGTGTTTCCATTGCAGCCGCAAGTATTGTAGCGAAAGTAACCAGAGACCATTTAATGGAAGAATATGACAAAGTTCTGCCGGGATATGGATTTGCAAGCAATAAGGGGTATGGGTCTGCTGAGCATATTGCTGCTCTAAAAGAACTGGGTCCGACCCCGATTCACCGAACAACCTTTATCAAAAATTTTGTATAAAATTAATGTTTATGGTTCAATTTTAAATGCGTGAGAATTCAGACCAGATTTTATGCAACAGATACATAATACACGCCAGACGGGATTCGCTTACGAGCGTCTGGCTGGTTCTTATTTAGAAAAACAAGGCTATCGGATTCTGGAATACAATTTCCAATGCCGGTACGCTGAAATCGACATTATAGCAGAAGATGGAAACTGCCTTATTTTCTGCGAAGTAAAATACCGAAAAGGAACAGACATGATGCGTTCTTTAGAGGCTGTCAACATCCGAAAGCAGCAACGAATTTCCCGTGCAGCTCTTTTTTATATAAGCAGGAAATGTTTCATGGGAATTCCATGCAGATTTGATGTGATTGGTATCACCGATACACAGATTCGGCATATAAAAAACGCATTTTATTACACTGGAGGTTAATATGAATTTAGATTTTCATTATAAAAACACGAATCCCATATTTTCCATAAAGCAAAATGAAGACACCCCTGTACTGCAATTTTCTATTTTTAATCAGACAGATATGGTGAATCACGGATTTTCTACCCGCCTTGGCGGTGTCAGCACTGGAATATATGCAAGTATGAACCTTGGTCAGTCCCGCGGAGATGACCCGGAAAAAGTACAGGAAAATTATCGGATCATTGCAGACACCATCGGTGTTTCTACCGGACAAATGGTCTGCTCGGATCAGACACATACTACAAACGTGAAAGTTGTAACCGGTGAAGATGCCGGGAAGGGGCTCCTGAAACCAAAGGATTATCAGGATATTGACGGACTGATTACAAATGTTCCCGGCTTATGTCTGGTAACTTACTATGCTGATTGTGTTCCGCTTTTATTTCTTGACCCGGTTCAGAAGGTCATTGCTTCCAGTCACTCAGGCTGGCGTGGAACCGTAGGACATATGGGCGAAATAACAATTCAGAAAATGCAGAACGAATTTGGCTGCAGGCCGGAACATATCCTGGCCGCAATCGGGCCCTCCATCTGTCAGTACTGTTACGAAGTAAGTGAAGATGTCATTTTACAGTTCCAACAGTCCTTTCCGGAAACAATCTGGCCGGACTTGTATTACCGGAAAGAGAACGGAAAATATCAGTTAAATCTCTGGAAGGCGAACGAATGGATTCTGTTAAATTCCGGTATTTTACCAGAACACCTGGCAGTGACAAACCTGTGTACCTGCTGCAATTCTGAGTTGCTGTTTTCACATCGGGCTTCCCATGGAAAACGTGGAACATTAGCCGCATTCCTGGCACTGAAGGAGGAATGATCATGACAGAACTGGAAAATAATATTCAGAGCCTTGTTGATACCAAAAGCAGTATTCTGCTCCGGTTTGGGAGCAAAGTCCTGTTGGTAATCATCATTTTTATCATTGGACACAAATTAATCGGATGGGTGAGGAAGCTGGTACAGCGTTCTATGGAACATGCAAATACAGATGCTGGAATCCGTCAGTTTGCCGACTCTCTGTTAAAATACGGACTTCATATTATGCTTGTCGTTGTGTTGGCGAACAGCCTTGGAATTGAATCTACATCCATGGCTGCGCTCGTAGCATCCGGTGGTATGACTGTCAGTCTTGCCATGCAGGGAAGTCTTTCCAATCTGGCCGGCGGTATTCTGATTCTAACCCTGAAGCCTTTTGTGGTAGGGGATTACATTATCGAAGATACCCATAAAAATGAGGGTACCGTGAAGGAAATACAGATTTTTTACACTAAACTGGCAACCATCGATAATAAGACTATCGTCATTCCAAATGGTGCACTTGCAAATAACAGTCTGACAAACGTAACGGCCAAGGAATACAGACAGTTAGATTTGAGAGTGGATATTTCCTATGATTCTGATTTAAAAAAGGCCAAACAGCTTTTACAGGGAATTTTAGAAAATGACCCATCCATTGTTTCAGACAAAGAAATAAATGTTTTTGTCGATAATTTAGGTGACAGTTCCGTTGTAATCGGACTCCGGGCATGGGTTAAGACCGAAGAGTACTGGGAAAGCAGATGGCGTATTTTAGAAAATGTGAAGCTGACACTGGATGAAAACCAGATTGAAATTCCTTATAATCAGCTTCAGGTGCATTTAGATAATTAATTTAAAGGCAAATCATTTGACAACATAGATGGATTGTCGATATAATGAGACAGAAAAGGAAGTTTGATTACTATGAGAGTCATTGCAGGAACTGCACGCAGCATACAACTGAAGACCATAGAAGGGATGGATACCAGACCCACTACGGACCGCATTAAAGAAACTTTATTCAATATGATTGCACATGGATTATGTGACTGCAGATTTCTGGATTTGTTTTCCGGAAGTGGCGCCATTGGAATCGAAGCCCTAAGCAGAGGAGCCGAAACAGCCGTATTTGTCGAAAAAAATCCAAAAGCAACCACATGTATTCAGGAAAATCTGAGTAAAACAAGATTGTCTGGGCATGCAACGGTCATGAATACAGATGTTCTGTCTGCTTTGCGACGCTTAGATGGAAAGAAGACCTTTGATTATGTATTTATGGATCCGCCATACAATCATGAACTGGAAAAACAGGTACTGGGATATCTGGCGGCATCCACTCTTCTTGAGCCGGATGCATTGATTATTGTGGAAGCATCACTAGAAACAGATTTTTCTTATCTGGAAGAACTTGGTTATTCCCTTATTAAGCGAAAAGAATATAAAACAAATGCACATATTTTTTTGGAAAGAAAGAGGTAGCAATGTTAAGAGGAATTTATCCCGGAAGCTTTGACCCGGTCACTCTTGGACACGTAGATATTATTAAAAGAGGAAGCCACATCACGGATGAACTGATTGTGGGAGTTCTTCGTAATAACGCAAAAATGCCGTTGTTTTCTGTAGAAGAACGTGTTAAAATGTTAGAGGAAGTGACGAAAGACCTTCCAAATGTAAAAATTATTCCGTTTGACGGATTACTTGTCGATTTTGTCAGAGACATGGATGCATCCGTTGTTATCCGTGGACTTCGTGCTATTACTGATTTTGAATACGAATTGCAGATGGCCCAGACCAATTACAAGCTGGCACCGGATGTGGAATACATTTTCCTTCCGACCAATCTGCAATATTCATACTTAAGTTCATCTATGGTAAAAGAAGTTGCAGCTTTCGGGGGTGATATTTCCAATTTTGTTCCCGATATGCTGATTGACGAAATCGCAGAAAAGTACCGCAATAACCAGCGGTAAGAAGGAGAGTGTAAAATGAGCAGCCGTATTGAACAGATTATTGAAGAAATTGAAGAGTACATTGACAGTTGCAAATTTCAGCCATTGTCAACGACTAAGATTATTGTAAACAAAGACCAGATAGACGAACTTCTCCGCGAATTGCGTATGAAGACTCCGGATGAAATCAAGCGTTATCAGAAGATTATCGCAAATAAGGACGCTATTTTAGCTGATGCACAGGCAAAGGCAGAAAGCATGTTAGAAGAAGCACAGGTTCAGACTAATGAGCTTGTCAGCGAGCACGAGATTATGCAGCAGGCATATGCTCAGGCAAACGAAATTGTTATGGCAGCTACTGAGCAGGCACAGCAGATTTTGGATAATGCCACAAGCGATGCCAATGACATCCGTATCGGAGCAATCCAGTATACAGATGACTTGCTTGCAAATGCAGAAAGCATTATCGGTCATACACTTGACAGCTATACGACCAAGTATGACAGCCTTGTAAATTCCCTTCAGGAATGTTATAATGTTGTCAGAAATAATCGTGCAGAATTAGATGTTCCGGATAAGTCTTCCCGTGGACTGGAGGCAGAATTCGGTCAGGACGGTACACAGGCATAAGGGGAGAGATGCAAGTGTATTTCAGCCGGCAAAACGGTTGTACAACAAAAGATAACTAATTGCAAATAAACTGGTTACCATTGCGGTAATCAGTTTTTCTTTTATATACTGCCTAAAGGATAACCCTGCTTTGTCGATGATACACTGGGTCTGAAATGCTGCACAGACTCCTCCAAAGGCCAGAAGTCCCATGGAAAGAACGTATTTCAGATTAAAGGAGAGTTTTTCAGCACTTGTTATCATTTTAATACCATTGGTGACTTCAAGAGACGGAAGCAACAGAAACTTCCATACCATTTTCTGAACAGGCAGAGATTTTAACCCGTATAGCAGTACACTGAAAACAATAATATACCCTCCAATTTTTAAAATCGTTACGCAGCTTTCCCAGATACTTTCATCCAGACTTCTGGACTGAAGGAAACTTTTCTCCCTGTCAGCATTAAATTTTTTGCTATTATTCAGACCAAGGTCTGGATAGTACATTTTTCGGAAGAGAAAACTGGAACAGACATAGGAACTCATTAAAATTGCCAGACTAATGTATGCCATCTCCGGACGTTTCAAACACTGTTCAAACACGAATCCAACCACAAATCCAGGACTGGTATTATTACAGAAGGAAAGCAGATATTCTCCCTCCATTTTACTGATTTTTCCACTGGAAACCAATTCACCAATCACCATTGCTCCAACAGGTGCTCCGCAGAAGAACCCACACAGGACCGCATAAGAAGACCATTTGGATATAGCAAAAAATGGACCAAATACAGGGGAAATCATTCTAGAAAACTGATAAATAGTCCCGCTTTTTAAAAGCAATGCATTGATGACAAAAAATGGAAATAAAGTAGGCAGTACTGTCTGACACCATAAAAGTAGACCCGTATTTGCCCCGTCAAAAATAATATTTGGAAATATAAGCATAAATCCCAGACAAAAGAGAAGCAACACTGATAGCATAAATTACCTTCCTGCTTATGTATTTCACTTCCCTTTAATCTATGACATGTTCGGATTTCTTATGTCTTGCGAATCATTTGTCTCACGGATACCTGATGAATCACTGGAAAGAATAGCATTCCTGACACATATAGTATAAAAATAACGAAAACCAGTAGAATACTATGAAAAAGTCAAATTATCTGTTATTTTGTTTTCTCCTTGCTCTGTTTACCTCAATTTTACTTCACAACATTACACTTAAATCACTCAGTTCTAAATTAACCAGAAGCTATATACAAGAGGACGAATTTCGTGCTCATGAATTCAACGAGGAACTCCTATCGCTTCTGAAAACCCAGTCACCTTCCCAAAGAGGCGAACTGGCAGGACTCTATCTGTTACAGCACAGTACAAACTTCGATGAAACCCCTTTTTCCAAGAATAAAAACTGGGATTTTTACATAAACTGCTGTAATGCCATCTGGCAGGATATCACATATTTCCCTATACCCATATCCAGCTCCCACGAAGAATATCAGGTTTCTTTTGAAGACAGTTGGATGACAGAGCGGACCTATGGAGGGAAAAGAGGACACGAAGGCACAGATTTGATTGCCAGTAAGGATATTCCCGGACTTTACCCGGTACTCAGTATGACAGATGGTGTGATCGAACAAATTGGCTGGCTGGAAAAGGGCGGATACCGGGTCGGAGTACAGTCCCCTTCCGGTGGCTATTTTTACTATGCACATCTGGATTCTTACGGTAATATTGAGGAGGGAATGGAAATCCCTGCTGGCTACATTCTGGGATTTATGGGAAACAGCGGATACGGAAAAGAAGGCACAAAGGGCATGTTTGTCACGCACCTTCATCTCGGAATCTACCTGTATGAAAATGATACAGAAATCAGCATCAACCCTTACTGGATTTTGAAAATGATTGAAGAGAAAAGGCTTTCCTGTTCATTCTAACTATGGTATACTTTGTATAGTCATACAATGATATGATATGGAGGAATCACAAATGATTACATTACCCATTGAGTTCGAAGAAAAAATGCGTTGCTTACTTGGCGATGAATTTGACGAATATATAAAGTGTTATGATGCGCCCCGCTATTATGGTCTGCGCGTCAATACACAAAAAATTTCGGTGGAAGATTTCTTAAAAATCTGTCCATTCGAAGTAACCCCAATCCCATGGATTGAAAATGGTTTTTATTATGACGGAGAACAAATTTCACCTGCCAAACACCCATATTATTATGCAGGTCTTTATTATCTACAGGAACCAAGTGCCATGACTCCGGCTAACCGCCTCCCGGTAGAACCGGGTGATAAAGTCTTGGATGTATGTGCAGCTCCGGGTGGCAAGGCAACAGAACTTGGTGCAAAGCTCCACAGAAAAGGGGTTCTGATTGCCAACGACATCAGCAGTTCCCGTGCAAAGGGCCTTTTGAAGAACTTGGAAGTATTCGGTATTGGAAATATGCTGGTTCTAAGCGAAGAACCGGGAAAGTTAGAAAATTATTTTCCTGAATTTTTTGATAAAATCCTCATTGATGCACCTTGCTCCGGGGAAGGAATGTTCCGCAAAGACAAGAAAATGGTAAAGGCATGGGAAGAACACGGTCCTGCGTTTTTCTCCAAGCTGCAGCGCAGCATCATTACTCAGTCGGCACGTATGCTAAAACCAGGTGGAATCATGCTTTATTCTACCTGTACTTTTGATGTCCTTGAAAACGAAGGGACCATCGAATATCTACTGAAAGAATTCCCGGAATTCCATATTCTGGAAATGCAGTCCTACGAGGGCTTTGCCAAAGGCCGCCCGGAGTTCAGCGAATCGGGAAATCCAGACTTAGCCAGAACAGTGCGTATTTTCCCACATAAGATGAAGGGAGAAGGACATTTCCTTGCACTGCTTCAAAAGGGTGAACCAGAAGAAACTTTATCTGGAAGCAAATCTACTACGTCCTCCGGCAAGAAGAGAATTCCGGAAGATATGCAACAGTTCTTCCAGAATGTGAGCTGGCAACTTCATCCGGAACGACTGGATATTCATGGAGAACGGGTTTACTATATGCCTGAAAATCTGCCGGATATGCGTGGAATCCGTTTTCTTCGTACAGGTCTGCTTCTCGGTGAACTGAAGAAGAACCGCTTTGAGCCAAGTCAGGCTCTGGCTATGTATCTGAAAAAATCAGAATTTGCACATACCATCAATCTGACGGCAGAAGACGAACGAATCACCCGTTATCTGAAAGGCGAGACCATTGAGGTGGATGACCTGACAGATGCAAACGAAAATGGATGGCAGTTAGTATGTGTGGACGGTTATCCGCTTGGATGGGGCAAACTAAATCGTGGCACATTAAAAAATAAATATTTACCGGGATGGAGGAATCAGTCCTCATGATCAGACTGGATAAATACCTTGCAGATATGGGAATCGGCACACGCACAGAAGTAAAGAAATTCATCCGTTCCGGCCGGATTCAGGTCGACGGCCGTATAGAAAAGAAACCGGAATTGAAAGTAGATACTGCCACGCAGCAGATTACCTTTGATAATACACCCGTTGTTTACCAGGAGTATGAATACTATATGCTTCACAAACCTGCCGGAGTGGTATCTGCAACCACAGATAAAAAAGAGAAAACAGTACTGGACTTACTGACTGTCCAGAAACGAAAAGATTTATTTCCAGTCGGCAGACTGGACAAAGACACAGAAGGACTGCTCCTGATAACAAATGACGGTGCCCTTGCCCACCGGCTTCTCGCTCCGGGAAAACATGTGGACAAGGTATATTTTGCACGGGTAGAAGGAACAGTAACAGAAGCAGATGTTCTTGCCTTTTCGCAAGGGCTTGATATTGGTGATCCGGAACTGACACTTCCTGCGGAACTGGAAATCCAGTCTTCTGATACAGTATCTGAGATTCTGCTCACCATACAGGAAGGGCGTTTTCATCAGGTGAAACGCATGTTTGAAGCAGTTGGGAAAAAAGTCATTTATTTAAAACGTTTATCCATGGGAACACTCTGCTTAGACGAAGACCTTCCAAAAGGAGCATTCCGCGCCCTCACAGAACAGGAGATAAAAGAATTATGTTAGAAAACAAATCAGCCCTCATCTTTGATTTTGACGGTACCTTAGTTGATTCCATGGGTGTATGGGTAGAGATTGATAAAGAATATATTGAAAAATACCAGTTAACGGAACCGGAAAATTTCCACAAAGATATGGAAGGCCTCAGTTATACGGAAACCGCAGAATATTTTCTGAAAGTGTTTCCAACACTTCCCCATACGGTAGAAGAATTGAAAGAGGAATGGTATCACATGGCCTTGTATAAATACAGTCATGAAATCCAGCTTAAAAAGGGAGCAGAAGCATTTCTTAGAAAAGCAAAAGAAGAAGGATTGAAAACCGGAATTGCCACCAGTAATGACAGACAGCTTGTAGAAGCATGTCTTGCTTCTTTAGGTATTTCTGATGTGATTGATACCATCAGTACCGGCTGCGAAGTTAAAAAAGGAAAGCCTGCACCGGATGTATATCTGAAGGCTGCTGAAAACTTAAGCGTAAAACCGGAAAACTGTCTTGTGTTTGAAGATGTGCCTATGGGAATCCTTGCGGGCAAGAACGCGGGTATGCAGGTATGCGCTGTAGAAGACTGGTTTTCTGCACCGCAGTTGGAAAAGAAGCGAGAACTCGCGGATTACTATATTCAGGATTACACAGAAATTTCAGACCATACATTTGAGGTATTATAATAAATGGAACAAGCATTTTTACCTATTAACAGAAAAGAGATGGAAGCACGCGGTTGGCAGCAGGTGGATTTCGTTTATGTCTGCGGTGATGCATACGTTGACCACCCTTCCTTTGGGCATGCTATCATTACCAGACTCTTAGAAGCACATGGCTATCGTGTAGGAATCATTGCACAGCCTGACTGGAAGGATAAGAACAGCATCTGCGTATTTGGCGAGCCAAGACTTGGTTTCCTCGTTTCTGCCGGAAATATGGATTCCATGGTAAACCACTATTACGTTTCCAAAAAGAGAAGAAGACAGGATTCCTATACACCGGGCGGAGTGATGGGAAAACGTCCAGATTACGCTGCCGTTGTATACGGAAACCTGATTCGTCAGACCTACAAAAAAACACCGATTATTCTAGGCGGCATCGAAGCAAGTCTCAGAAGACTGGCTCATTATGACTACTGGTCTAACCAGTTAAAGCGTTCGATTCTATTAGATTCCGGTGCAGACTTGATTTCTTATGGAATGGGCGAACGCTCAATTGTTGAAATTGCAGAAGCCTTAGATGCCGGAATTCCTGTTCAGGACATCACCTACATTGATGGAACAGTCTGTAAAGTCAAAGATTTAGACAGTGTTTACGATGCTATCCGCCTGCAGTCCTTTGAAGAAATGAAAGAAGATAAGCTGGCTTATGCACGAAGCTTTTACACCCAATATTGTAATACGGACCCATTTTCTGGAAAACGACTCATAGAGCCATACTCGGAACATTTATATGTCGTACAGAATCCACCTTCCAAACCTTTAACACAGATGGAAATGGATGACATTTACGCACTGCCTTATATGCGTACTTACCACCCATCTTATGAAAAGGATGGCGGTGTTCCGGCTATTTCGGAAATCAAATTCAGTCTTATCAGCAACCGTGGCTGTTTCGGAGGCTGTAGCTTCTGCGCCCTGACCTTCCATCAGGGACGTATCATTCAGACCAGAAGCCATGAATCTCTCATCGAAGAAGCGAAAACCTTCTTAGATGACCCTGAATTTAAAGGTTATATCCATGACGTAGGCGGTCCTACCGCAAACTTTCGTGCACCGGCCTGCAAAAAACAGCTTACCCACGGAGCATGCACCCACAAGCAGTGTCTGTTTCCAAAACCATGTAAGAATCTGATTGCAGACCACAAGGATTATCTGGAACTGCTGCGCGCTCTCCGTTCTCTGCCGGGAGTAAAGAAAGTGTTTATCCGTTCTGGAATCCGGTTCGATTATCTGCTCGCTGACAAAGACGATACTTTTTTGAGAGAATTATGCAAATACCACGTCAGTGGACAGTTAAAGGTTGCCCCGGAGCATGTGGCAGACCCGGTTCTGGAAATGATGGGAAAACCGGAGAACTCCGTTTACCGCACATTCTGTAATAAATATAAAGAGATGAATGAAAAACTCGGAAAAGAACAGTATCTGGTTCCTTATCTGATGTCATCCCATCCGGGTTCGACCATGAAAGAAGCTGTAACGCTTGCCGAATATTTAAGAGACCTTGGCTATATGCCGGAGCAGGTTCAGGACTTTTATCCGACACCGTCTACTATTTCCACCTGTATGTATTACACCGAAGTGGACCCAAGAACCATGAAGCCGGTTTATGTACCGAAAAATCCACACGAAAAAGCAATGCAGCGCGCTTTAATCCAGTACCGTGACCCGAAAAATTATGACTTGGTAATGGAAGCCCTCCGCATGACGAACCGGATGGATCTGGTTGGATTTGGTCCAAAATGTCTGATCCGTCCAAGAAAACTGCATGGGGAAATGAATTCCGATACCGGGCAGAAGAAAAACCACTCACAAAAGCACAAAAATCAAGAATCTAGAAACCAGGAATCCAAAAATACCGTACTGAAAAAGAAAGCAATCCGCAATGTGCATAAACATGGAAAAGGAAAGGGGACGCAAAAATGAGAATCGCCATCGTAACAGGTGCTTCTTCCGGACTTGGCAGGGAATTTGTCCGGCAGCTTGAAGCATTCTATAAAAACTTAGATGAAATCTGGGTTGTCGCAAGACGTGAGGAACGTCTGCAGCAATTAAAAGAAACACAGCACACGTATATCCGCATATTCGCAGGCGATATGAAGCAGGACTTGATTTATAAGCAAATCCAGAATCGTCTGGAAAATCAACAGCCTGATATCCGTATGCTGGTAAATGCTGCCGGCTTTGGCAAATTCGGCACTGTAGAAGAAATCGCTTTGTCAGAGTGCTCCGCCCAGACAGATATGATTGATGTAAACTGCCGCGCCCTGACAAAAATGGTGGAAATCTGCCTGCCGTACTTTTCAAAGGGAAGCCGGATTATCAATCTTGCAAGTGCTGCCGCTTTCTGCCCGCAGAGTGGTTTTGCAGTTTATGCTGCTACCAAAGCCTATGTGCTTAGTTTTTCCAGAGCACTTCACGCAGAATTGAAAGAAAAAGGCATCTATGTAACGGCTGTCTGCCCAGGCCCAGTAGAAACGGAATTTTTTGACGAAGCCGGTAACTCAGGTAGTCTCACCAAAGAATCTCTGATGGTCCGCCCTGAGGAAGTAGTATCTCAGGCCCTTTCTGATTCACGGTGCAAAAAAGAAGTCTCTGTCTATGGTATCATGATGAAAGGCGCAGAAGCAGCAGCTAAACTGCTTCCACACAGTCTTGTCATCCAGATGATGGAAAAATTATAAATAACAGGGGGTATCATCATGAAATTACATAAGGGAACTGCCGGATATATTTCCGCAAAAAAAAGACAACTTGCATTTATCATTGGAATTGTGGCTGTCATTGCCATTTTGCTTCTCGCTGCAGGATATTTTGTTTTTGACACAAGACTGAATATTCTTTCCGTACTTGCAGTTATCATCTGCATACCAATCTGCAGAACACTTGTGAATTTAATCATGCTGATTCCGCACCACACAGCCAGTGAGAGAATCGAGATGGAATTGTCATCTGTAACGGAAGATTTAACCGTATTATATGACCTGGTAATCACCAGCGAGAAAAAAGCCATGCAAATTGATGCACTTGTCATCTCGCCGACTACCATCTGCGGTTATACCAGTTCACCACAGACTGACACAGAACATGCCTCCGTACATATCAAAAATATGCTGGCAAAAAACAATATTGAGAAAATGACCGTAAAAATTTTCAAAGATTATACAGCATTTAAAAGCAGGGCAGAAGGAATGGAAAATATTGTATCTGTACAACATCTCACTACCCATGAAAGAGAAGAGGAGATTGCACAGATTATCCAGGATATCTCACTCTAAGTATTTATTATAAATTCAGACACACAAAGGAGCAGACATGAAGAAAATCATTGTCTCAAGTAATGAAGCAGGGCAGCGGATGGACAAGCTTCTGGCTAAATATCTAAGCGAAGCTCCCAAAAGCTTTTTTTACAAAATGCTTCGTAAAAAAAATATTACATTAAACGGGAAAAAAGCACAAGGAAATGAAAAGCTGGAAACAGGCGACGAAATTGTCTTCTTCCTGTCTGACGAAACCTATCAGAAGTTTGCAGGAAAGCCGGATTCATCCATGCAGCTTCTTAAGCAGGCGGCTCATTCACAGAAAAGCGTACCTGTACTTTATGAAGATGAACATTTATTATTTTTAAATAAACCAGTTGGCATGTTATCACAGAAATCAAAACCTGATGATTTTTCTTTGAATGAATATGTGATAACTTATCTTTTGCAGAATGGCACATTGACAGAAGAAGAACTGACCAGCTTCCGTCCGTCCATCTGCAACCGGCTGGACCGTAACACCAGTGGAATTGTCGCAGCCGGGAAAACCTTGAAAGGGCTTCAGCAGCTCAGCGAAATGTTCCGCAGCCGTACCATGGAAAAATATTACCTGACTATTGTTTCCGGTCAGGTTGCAGAGCAGACTTATATCCATGGATATTTGAAAAAGAATGAAAAAACCAATAAAGTAACGGTTAAGAAAACACCGTTTGAAGATGCCATGGAAATCGAAACAGTCTACAGGCCGCTTGCTCATACGGCAAACTATACTTTATTGGAGGTACATCTGATTACCGGACGCACCCATCAGATTCGTGCGCACCTTGCTTCTGCCGGATACCCGGTTATCGGAGATACCAAATACGGAAATCAGGAGATTAATATACAACTGAAGAAAAAATATCATTTGACTGCGCAGCTCTTACATGCGTGGCGTATGCATTTTCCTGATACAAAGGAAGCACTTTGTACGGAAGATGTACTTTCCAGCCTTAAGGGCAAAACAATTTATGCTCCGATTCCAGAGAAATTTAACAGAATCATAAAAGGAGAGGGTATTCGATGGGAACATGGAACTCAAGAGGGTTAAGAGGCTCTACATTAGAAGATTTCATCAACCAGACAAACGAAAAGTATCTCTCTATGGGGCTTGCACTTATCCAGAAAATCCCAACTCCCATTACACCGGTACGGATTGACAAGGAGCACAGACATATTACCCTTGCCTATTTTGACCAACAAAGTACAGTAGACTACATCGGTGCAGTACAGGGGATTCCTGTTTGCTTTGATGCCAAAGAATGTAGTGCAGATACCTTTCCCTTGCAAAACCTGCATGAGCATCAGGTAACATTTATGCAGAATTTTGAAAAACAGCAGGGCATTTCCTTTCTGATCATTTCATTTACGAAACGAAATGAACTGTACTATATGCGTTTTTCCGAAATATTATCATTTTGGGAACGGGCACAAAAAGGTGGACGGAAAAGTATTCGTTATGAAGAACTGACACCGGAATTTTTTATCCACATGAAAGGCGGTGCATTCATCCCCTATCTGGATATGATCCAGAAGGATTTAGAGCTCCGCGATACTACTTTATAGAGGAGAAAACAATGAGTTATAAAAGACTGATTCCATGCATTTTTATTGCAGATGGAGCGGCTGTCACATGGTTTAACAATACAGAAGTGCTTTCATCTGACGTAGTCAGACTTGCCAAAGAATACAGCAATCATGGAGCAGATGAACTTTTAATTTTTAATCTGGCTGAAACAGATGAAGAAAGCGATATTGCACTGGATTTAATCGGGCAAATCAGCCGTGTTATCAAAATTCCAATGGTTGTCGGAGGAAATATTAAGGAACTTGATGATATTCAGCGCATTCTGGACACAGGTGCCAAACGTGCCATTCTGAATTTTTCCAAGCCAAATTCCGTAAAAATGGTCAAAGATGCCACAAAACAATACGGAAAAGAAAAACTGGCTGTCTCTTTAAAGAGCTTTGACGAATTATTCAAAAAACAGAATATCATCCGGGATTACAGTAGTGAACTGATTTTCATGCACCGGCTGGATCTGGATTCGGTTATGAATGTAACCGATATCCCCTGCATTATCGTAACCGATACCATGGAAGAACCAGAATTATTTGAAATTCTGAAATCACCGGGAGTAAAAGGACTTTCCGGTAAATACGTCAGCCAGTTGAATATGGACTTTGAAGATTATAAAAAGCGCTGCAGCGCGGAAGGCATACAAATGACTGCCTTCGAAAGTATGATGGAATTTTCGGAATTCAAATTGAATGAGGAAGGCTTATTGCCGGTTATCGTTCAGAATCAAAAAACATCGGAAGTCCTGATGGCAGCTTATATGAATGAAGAAGCCTTTGAAAATACCATCAAAAGCGGAAGAATGACCTATTATAACCGTGATACAAAAGAAATCTGGGTCAAAGGTGATACATCCGGCAATTATCAGTATGTCAAATCACTTACCATAGACTGCGACAAAGACACACTCCTTGCCAAAGTGGACCCACTTGGTCCTGCGTGCCACACGGGAAATCCATCCTGCTTCTTCCGGCCAATTGCAGGAACCGGAAGAAGAGAAGTATCCCCGCTCCAGATTCTGGACCGCATGCACCAGAGTATCATTTACCGGAAAGAGCATTTGTCCGATGAAGCACATGCCAATGATATTCTGAATAATGGCGTAGATAAAATCCTGAAAAAAATCGGAGAAGAAGCTACCGAGTTAATCATTGCCGCCAAGAATGCCAATTTGAATGATGCCAAACACGAAATTTCCGATTTGCTGTACCATGTCATGGTTCTCATGGTCGAACGGGGAATTGAATGGGAAGATATCGCTGAAGAATTTGATAAAAGATAGGATGTTCTCAGTAAAGAAGTCATATACTTTGGATATATGGCTTCTTGTAATTTACAGCCTATACGGAGGTAGCTTTCCATGAATGAAACAGAAAAACGTCGCACGGAATTATTAAAAAATACAAGGAAATTATATGACACCCACTATGAGCCTTGGCCGGTTCATCAAAGGTATCTTTCATCTGCATCCTGGGAGGATGAAGAGAAGCATGCGGAAGGTTCTTCTCTCGGCATCCGTATTTTCTTCAGTCTTTTATTCTTCCTGCTCTGTATCCTCGCTTCCAGGTACGAGGAACACTTGTATTTTGCCATCACAAACTGTATAATGAGCAAATAGGACAAATTACGCCAGAAAGAGGAAAACCAATGCTCCAAAGAAAATATGATGGAATAGATTTGAAATACATCGCTATGGTAACCATGCTCATTGACCATATTGGTGTAGTTTTTATTGAAAACACAAGACTATATGAAATGGAACGCTTTCAGATGCTGGATGTCTGTATCCGGCTGATCGGACGAATTGCATTTCCCTTATTTGCATTTTTACTGGTAGAAGGATTTCTGCACACAAGTAATTTGCGAAACTATGCCTGCAGACTGCTTATTTTTGCCTTTATCTCGGAAATACCGTTTGATCTGGCAGCATTCGGGAAACTGACTCTGGCACACCAGAATGTATTCTTTACCCTTTTCATAGGTCTTCTTGTGTTAAAAGGACTACAGTCTGCCCAGACAGAAGCTTCGTCTAGGGCTTCTTATTATCTGATATCCGGCTGTTCCGTGATTGCCGGTTGTCTGGCTGCGTATTTCTTGTCCGTTGATTACTCTTATATGGGGGTATTGCTGATCGTCATTCTTTACCTGCTCCATGATACTCCAAAGAAGCAGTGTATCATTGGCGCAATTTTATTCAGCTATGAACTGACCTCTGTTTTCTCTTTTCTTATGATGTACCGCTATACCGGGCAAAAAGGAGAGACAAAGCTTCCAAAATATGCATTTTACGCATTTTATCCAGCCCATCTTCTTATTTTGTGGGCAGTTAAAATGCTTGTAATAGGATAAACTTAGATAAAAACCAATCAGAAAGTAAAACATGTGTACCGCGTGATTCCGAAAGAACAGCAGAAACACTTTGATGAATATCTGAAAACACATAACATCAAGAAGGTAAAACAGTATGGACATGGTATCTACTTTGCCCCATCGTCCATGAAGAGCTGGAACTATACCAGTTACCGGGGAACATCCTGAGCAAAAGGAAATGAAGGGTGCGCCTATATGGGACTCTATGCAGTCGCTTATGGAACAGCATACGATACTGAGCCACTATATAGCTTATATTAGCTATAAAAAATTAGGGAGAAAAAATGCAATGTGTAATATTAAAGAATTTAAGGGAAAAAATAATTCAAAAAAGAATTGTACTCTTAGTCATAGTTGCTGTTGGACTAAGTATGTTAATTTTTTGGAAAAATCTGACACTATATGATAAAGGTCAAAGTATAGATTTATCTGGAAATAATGAATACTGGAAAGCTTATTTAAACATACAACTAGGATATAACAGTGAATTGTGTATACAACCAAGACGAGACGACTTTGCAATACCGTCTAAGATAACTGCTAATATTATTTCAAATGAAAAGAAAATATATTCAGTTGATTTGGAATATGTTCCTGATAACAGTAATCCTGAGTTTTTAGGAAGTTACATTACATGTTTTGCTACGGAGGATTATTTCAAAAACGATGTAGAAGAAGTTGTCCTTAACATAATATATAATGAAAATGATATTTCCATTCTATTAAAGAACAAAGAACCCTAGATTTTTTTAAGAGGACATCAAAATAAGATATTTAAAAGACAAAGCTATTTTTAGCTTTGTCGTTTTTTTTGAGCTGCAAATTCCGCTCGAACAGACCGGATGGATATTGGTTGACAATACTTATTATTATGGTAATCTAGAAACAGGCAAGTTGTATACAGATTGTTGGCTGTATAACATTTATTATCTGCAGAGTAACGGAGCGATGGCAACCGGCTGGGTCATCATAGATGGAGAATATTATTATTTTAACGCCAGTGGAGCGAAGGTAACCAACCAATGGATTGGAAGTCCAGGGCTGGTAAGGAAATAATTCTTAAAAATACTTTTTAGTTTGGAGGGATGTAGACGATGTTAAATATAACTGAATTGGAGAAGAAAACACCGATTTTGAAGGAAATATGTGCTGGAGAGGAAGTTTTTTGGATGAACCCAGACAAAACAGCCTGTGGGAAAGCTATGGAACAAATCGAATTGGGATTGGCGGACGTAGATGATGCGGAAAGCAGATTGCAGCGGTTTGCTCCATTCATCATGAAATGCTTCCCGGAAACCCAGGAAAGGGGCGGGAGCATCGAGTCCGTTCTTACCCCAATTCCAAGGATGAAAGAGCTGCTGAATGAGAAGTATCACAGTCATTTGCAAGGAACTTTATTATTGAAGCAGGATAGTCATCTGGCGATTGCAGGTTCCATCAAAGCGCGTGGCGGTATCTATGAGGTTTTGAAGCATACAGAGGAGCTTGCTCTGGAGCAAGGTTTCCTGTGTCTGGAAGACGATTATGCGAAACTGGCAAATGAGAAATGCAGAGAGTTTTTTAAAAACTACACCATTCAGGTTGGTTCAACTGGAAATCTGGGGCTCAGTATTGGAATCATGAGTGCGGCAGTTGGTTATCAAGTAATTGTTCATATGTCTGCAGATGCGAAACAGTGGAAGAAGGATCTGCTGAGAAGTCATGGTGTAACTGTAAAAGAATATGAGTCCGATTACAGCGAGGCTGTGAAACATGGAAGAGCTCTGTCAGATGCGGATCCGAATAGTTATTTTGTGGACGATGAAAATTCAAAAACACTGTTCCTTGGTTACGCGGTAGCGGCAAAGCGTTTGAAGAAGCAATTGGAAGAACAGCATATTACGGTAGATGAAGAACATCCGTTGTTTGTGTATCTTCCATGTGGAGTAGGTGGAGCACCGGGCGGTGTATGCTTTGGGTTGAAATTATTATTTGGAGATGCCGTACATTGCTTTTTTGTGGAACCAACACAGGCGCCTTGTATGCTAGTCGGTATGGCAACGGGACTCAACCAGGAAATATCAGTGCAGGATATCGGACTTTCGGGACTGACGCATGCAGATGGTCTTGCGGTAGGGCGTCCGTCAGGCTTTGTAGGAGGTGTCATGAAGCACTTGCTTAGCGGAGAATTTACCATCTGGGATGGAAAATTATACGATTATCTGAGAGATTTGCTCGAGACGGAAGAGCTATTCCTTGAGCCAAGCGCATGTGCTGCTTTGGAAGGCCCGATGCAGATTGAGAAGAACGAAGACGTTCGTAAATACTTGCTTGAGAATCATCTTCAGGATAAAATGAAGAATGTGACACACATTGCATGGGCAACAGGTGGAAGTCTTGTCCCAGAAACGGTTCGAGAAGAATACAAGAATACGTATCTAAAGAAATAAAAAAGGACAGGTGATTCGATGAAACGAAAAATCGCGATGATGATTATCCTTGTAGTGGCGGTATTAGCAGTGGTTGCCGTTGTTTCCATTCTGGCGCGCACACCAGCGCTGATAGATTGTGTAAAGTGAACAGCTATGCGGAAAAATATGAACAGATCCCAGAAATAGATCCTTATAGTATTCGGCACTTAAAAAAGTTCCATGGAATTATGACGAAGTATCTGGTGAAGGAGTCCGGTGAATTCCGGCAGGGCGAAGAAGGCGTTTTCAATGGAGAACAGTGCATCTTTATGGCTCCACCAGCACGGCTTGTGCCTCAGCTGATAGAAGACTTATTTGACTGGATGAAGTCGGTAAAAGACGAAGTGCACCCTTTGATCTTGAGCAGCGTTTCACTATGATGTTGTGCAGATAAATGAAGAAAACGAACATCTTTCTGAAACAGTCAAAAAACTGCTTGATATCATGGAATACGATGTTCCTTATACAAGTAAAACTCTTATGGAAAAGTTAGGTTTGAAATCCAGAGAAGGATTCCGCCGGAATTATTTACACCCTGCCGTTGAATGGAATCTGATTCGGATGACAATTCCAGATAAACCAAATAGCAGAAATCAGAGATATATAAAGATCTAACGTGCAGAAAAATGTATTGTCAAAGTGGATTAGAATGTGTATAATCTGAAAGTAGTTTAGCGCGTTTAAATACGGCATATAACTGATAAAAGAGAGTTGGGAAGGAAGTGAATCGGGTGCAATTGAAAAATAATAAGATAGCATGTATTATTTTTGCAATACTCGTATTCTTTTCTGGGTTTTTCATTGAAAGTGTTCCGGCAGATAATTCATTTGTATGCGCACCAATTGAAAAAACAAATTCCAGTATACAATTAGTCTATATACCGACGATAGATGCACAGATTTGCACATCGGAAATGGTAGGCGTACAAAATACAAGTCATATACAACAATTAACAAGTCGTTGTAATGCTCTGAAATGGGGATTGAGAACATCCCTTAATTCTTTGTGCCCAGATACATTTCAGTTGCAGAAAAACAAGTTCTTTATGGGTTTAGAAGCATCCACTGTTAGCAGTTGGTATGTAGATGAACTGATCATAAATTATATTCAGAGTTCAGACGGAAAAAAACGAATCGAAAGACAAATCTAAGAACAATCCCAGATGATTCCTATATATTGATATAGGCATATTTGAATATGGAAAAAAGTGAGAAGCATACAGAATATCAGTATGTTTATTTCTGTATGCCATTTATGGAGGAATAATATGATTTTAAATATATTTGTGGGTATTATGTTTGTCATCGTAATAGCGATAGTTTTTTTGGTCTGGTGGATTGACAATGGCGGTACATTTGGAAAAGGAAAAGATAATTGCAGGGAAGATGAGAAGAAAAATGAGAAAAACTAAGGTGATATGTACCATCGGACCTGCTTGTGAGGATGATTCGGTTCTAGCGAAAATGTGTAGGGCTGGAATGAATGTGGCTAGATTGAATTTTTCACATGGTACCCATGTAGAACATCAGAGAAAAATAGAGTTGAAAGGATTTAAATTATGGATTTTTCGAATGTAATGGGGCTTCTCGGGGGCCTTGCATTATTTCTTTATGGAATGCAAATGATGAGCTCAGGACTGGAAGCTGCAGCTGGAAATAAAATGAAAGTGATACTGGAGAAATTAACATCAAATAGAATTGTGGGTGTACTGGTTGGCGCATTTATTACCGCAGTTATTCAGTCTTCATCTGCCACAACTGTTATGGTTGTTGGTTTTGTGAATTCGGGTATGATGACATTAAATCAGGCTGTATGGATTATTATGGGAGCCAATATAGGAACAACGATTACAGGACAGCTCATAGCATTGGATGTAGGTGAAATAGCACCCCTCATAGCATTTGGCGGTGTGGCTGCAATTGTATTTTTGAAAAATGAAAAAGCAAAACATATCGGTGAAATTATGGCTGGTCTGGGCATACTCTTTATTGGTATGGATATGATGGGAGTTGCCATGAAACCATTAGCTGATTCGGAAAGTTTTGTGAGTCTGTTAACGAAATTTGAAAATCCTGTCTTAGGAATTTTGGCAGGTACAGTATTTACGGCTTTGATTCAATCTTCCTCTGCATCAGTTGGTATATTACAGGCATTAGCCGGAAGTGGAGCAGTTGGACTAAAAAGTGCAGCGTTTGTGCTTTTTGGACAAAATATTGGAACTTGTATCACTGCATTATTGGCATCAATAGGAACAAATCGGAATGCAAAACGTACCACAGTCATTCATATTATGTTTAATGTATTTGGAACGATTGTATTTACGATTCTTTGCATGGTGACACCAATTCTTTTTATCGTTGAGGGCTGGACACCTGGGAATGCACCTGCACAAATCGCAAATTTGCATACGATGTTTAACATTGTGACGACATTATTATTGCTTCCAATAGGAACATGGCTGGTTAAAATTTCTTCTGTTATTCTGAAAGACAAGAAAAGTGATGAAGTTGAAGAAGGTATGCATGTGCGGTATTTATTAGATATCAATCATGCGAACACAGACAAGCTAGGTGCTTTCATTAAATATTTCGAATGAAATGTTAAAAATGGCAATGCTTGATAATTAAAGAAAAGGGAAAAATCCTTTGACATTTCTCCAAAACCCGAGTATAGTAATAATACATATAAAAGGGAGTAACCGACGTGTGATGCGTTCGCAATGTCGTCAGTACGGTGAGAAACACCCGGCGTTGAGTAGAACTGGTGAGACTTTTATTGCACAAGAAGATGCAATAGAAGTCTCTTTTTTCGTGTAACAGAAAACTTTTATTGTATAACTTAAGAAACAATGAAAATACTTGAAACAAGGAGGAGGCTGTATGAAGGAATATTATCAATTGTCAGCGAATGAAGTAAAACTGGATGTGAACGGTTATGAGGAACCGCTCCGCGAGGAAGATGTGAAGCTCCACAAAGAAAAATTCGGAGCTAATGAATTAGAGGAAGGAAAGAAGAAGAATTGGTTGCAGATTTTCTTAGAGCAGTTCTGTGATTTCCTCGTTATCATTTTGATTATCGCAGCGGTTGTATCTGGATTTTTAGGGGATGCAGAGAGTGCGATTGTAATTCTTGTTGTTATCACAATCAATGCAATTTTGGGAACGATTCAGACGATTAAGGCGGAACAGTCGCTCAACAGTTTGAAGCAGTTGTCGGGACCGGAGGCGAAGGTGCTCCGTAATGGAACGGTTGTGCTTCTCCCAACAAAGGAGATTACCGTAGGTGATACCGTTATGCTCGAGGCGGGCGATGTGGTTCCTGCCGATGGACGAATTGTTGAGAACTACAGCTTGAAGGTGGACGAGAGTGCACTGACAGGTGAGAGTCTTGGTGTTGAGAAGAATGAAGAAGTAATTGCACAGGAAGTGCCACTTGGCGACCGATTGAACATGGTATATTCAGGAAGTTTCGTTACTTATGGTCGAGGCAGCTTCGTTGTAACTGATATCGGTATGAAGACAGAGGTTGGTAAGATTGCTTCCCTTCTGAAGTCGACATCTAAGAAGAAGACACCTCTTCAGGTGAACTTAGATCAGTTTGGACAGAAGTTATCAATTATTATCTTAATTTTCTGTGGAATTTTATTTGGAATCAGCGTGTTCCGTGGCGAGAATATTGGAAATGCATTTATGTTCGCAGTTGCATTGGCAGTAGCGGCGATTCCGGAAGCGCTCAGTTCAATCGTAACCATCGTATTGTCATTTGGTACACAGAAGATGGCAAAAGAAGGCGCAATTATCCGTAAACTCCAGGCGGTAGAAGGTCTTGGAAGCGTTTCTATCATTTGCTCAGACAAAACGGGTACGCTGACACAGAACAAGATGACGGTAGAACAGTATTATGTAGAAGGTAAGGTAATTGAGGCAGATGCAATTGATCTGCAGGATGAGACACAGAATCAGTTACTGACATTTAGTGTTTTGTGTAACGATTCAACGAATAAAGATGGTGTGGAAATTGGGGATCCAACCGAGACTGCACTTGTCAATCTTGGATTAAAGCTCGGTGAAGATGTAGAAGAGATACGAGACACATTTCCACGAGAGGCGGAAATTCCGTTCGACAGTGACCGTAAGCTGATGACAACGGTACACAAATTCGATGGTAAACGGCTGATGGTTGTCAAAGGTGCAGTGGATGTGCTGACAGAACGCATGACAAGCATTCAGACGGAAGAAAACGGTGAGCGAATCATTGTGGGAATCACGGAAGATGATATCGCTGCAATCAAGAAGCAGAATCAGGAATTCTCAGAAAATGGTCTTCGCGTGCTCGCATTTGCATACAGAGAGATTGACGAAGAGTTTGTACCAGGTGTGGAAGATGAAAAAGATCTGACCTTCCTTGGATTGATTTCGATGATGGACCCTCCGAGAGAAGAGTCAAAAGCTGCTGTTGCAGAATGTATCAAAGCCGGTATCAAACCAATTATGATTACAGGCGACCACAAGGTGACTGCGGCTGCAATTGCAAAACGTATTGGAATTCTTAAGGATATGTCAGAAGCGTGCGAAGGTGCCGTAATTGAAAATATGTCAGACGAAGAATTGAAAGATTTCGTAGAAGGCATCTCTGTGTACGCCAGAGTGTCTCCGGAACATAAGATTCGTATCGTCCGCGCATGGCAGGAAAAAGGTAATATCGTGTCAATGACAGGTGATGGTGTCAACGATGCGCCGGCACTGAAACAGGCAGACATCGGTGTTGCGATGGGAATTACCGGAACAGAAGTGTCAAAAGATGCGTCTTCGATGGTATTGACGGATGATAACTTTGCCACTATTGTCAAAGCTGTGGAAAACGGAAGAAATGTGTACAAGAACATCAAAGATTCAATTCAGTTCCTGTTATCAGGTAACTTTGGTGGAATTTTAGCGGTACTTTATGCTTCGATTGCAGGACTTCCAGTTCCGTTTGCACCGGTACATTTGCTCTTTATCAACCTGCTCACAGACAGTCTTCCAGCGATTGCGCTCGGATTAGAACCACATACCAAAGCGGTCATGGAAGAAAAACCTCGTCCGATGAACGAGTCAATTCTGACGAAAGATTTCCTGACGAAAATCGGAAGTGAAGGTCTTGTGATTGCGATTATGACTGTAGTTGGATTTATGATTGGTTACAAAACAGACGGCGCGTCACTGGGAAGTACATTTGCATTCGGAACCTTATGTCTTTCACGACTGGTTCACGGATTTAACTGCAAATCGGACAGACCAGTAATGTTTACGAAGAAATTCTTTAACAACATTTATCTGATTGGTGCATTTGTGACTGGATTTGTATTAATTACAGCTGTACTGATGGTGCCAGCATTGCATTCAGTCTTTAAAGTAACTACATTGAACGTTACACAGCTGATGATGGTATATGGTCTTGCGCTTGCAAACTTACCAGTGATTCAGCTTATGAAACTGATAAAATGAAGTTGAAATAAGGAAAATCTCAAATGGATATGAATAAAATTACCTATAGTCGCGGAGATAAAGAAGATGCTGAATCTCAGCAGAAATACTGCATATAGCTATATCAAAAAGGTGTATGAAGACCAGAAACCCTTTCGCGTTTTAAAAGTGGGGGCAATTATCGAATCTTGAAGTCCAGCTTCGACAATTGGCTGAATGGAAATTAGTCAAACTTGCCTACCGCCCAAAAAAATACGTCACAGGTATGAGTCATCTGGTTCTGCCTAATTGACCCATTTTGTGTACAGAATACTTTGACGAATCAATGAGCCATATGGTACAATGAAGCGAATTATCAATTTCTCCATAAGAAACAATTTCAATTTAGAATGCGAGAATGGAAGAAATTTAATGGATAATGAGATTAGATTTATTAACAATTCATGGAGGTATATAAGAAGAACAGTTAATTTTAATAACTTTACCATCACTTATGAGAAAGTGGAAGGTTTTTCTTCCAAACCGGAAGCAGACCGTTGAATTTGTTTAAATTGTACAAAGAATCGAGGTTATAAATTGAGAAAACTAGCTTTAGATGATGAAATATTGTTAAAAATAGACAAGCCGGCACGTTACATTGGTAATGAAATAAACGCGGTAATGAAGGACAAAAATGAGGTAGATGTACGCTTTGCCATGTGCTTCCCGGAAGTTTATGAAATCGGTATGTCCCATCTTGGACTTCAGATTTTATATGACATGTTTAACCGGAGAGAAGATACCTGGTGTGAACGTGTCTTTTCCCCTTGGGTAGATTTGGACAAGGTTATGCGGGAAAAACAGATTCCGCTCTTTGCACTGGAGTCTCAGGAACCAGTGAAATCTTTTGATTTTCTGGGCATCACCCTTCAGTTTGAAATGTGCTACACCAATATTTTACAAGTGCTCGACTTATCCGGCATTCCACTTCACTCATGGGAACGAACTCTGGATGACCCATTTGTGATCGGAGGTGGTCCATGTTCCGTCAATCCGGAGCCACTTGCAGACTTTTTTGATATGTTCTACATCGGAGAAGGTGAGACCTGCTACGACCAGCTTTTGGACTCCTACAAGATTTGGAAAAAACAAGGTGGAACCCGCCAGCAGTTTCTGGAAATGGCAGCAGAAATTGAAGGAATCTATGTTCCAGCTTTCTATGATGTTACTTACAAAGAGGATGGAACCATCGAAAGCTTTCTTCCAAACAATACACATGCCAAAGAAAAAATACGACGTCAGGTCGTTTCGGATATGTCAACGACAACGTACCCGTTAAAGCCGGTAGTACCATTTATTAAAGTAACTCAGGACAGAGCGGTACTGGAAATCCAGCGAGGCTGTATCCGAGGCTGCCGTTTCTGTCAGGCGGGTATGATTTACCGTCCTACCAGACCGCGTTCTCTGGAAATGTTGAAAGAGACAGCATACGCCATGCTCCAGAATACCGGGCATGAGGAAATTACTCTTAGTTCCTTAAGCTCCAGTGATTATAACGAATTAAAAGAACTGGTTACCTTTCTGATTGATGAATTTAAATCAAAGGGTGTAAATATTTCCCTTCCATCTCTCCGTATTGATGCATTTTCTCTTGATGTAATGAGCAAAGTTCAGGATATCCGTAAAAGCAGCCTGACTTTTGCCCCGGAAGCCGGCACTCAGCGCATGCGTAATGTAATCAACAAGGGATTGACTGAAGAAGATATTATTAACGGAGCAGGACAGGCCTTTGAAGGCGGCTGGAATAAAGTAAAACTTTACTTCATGCTCGGACTTCCTACAGAAACAGAAGAGGATATGGAAGGAATTGCTGTACTCTCCGATAAGGTGGCAAGACGGTATTATGAGATTCCGAAAGACCAGCGAAACGGAAAATGTCAGATTACTGCAAGCAGCTCCTTCTTTATTCCAAAGCCATTTTCACCGCTTCAATGGGCAACCATGTTCCCTTCGGAAGAATATATCCGTCGTGCAAATGTGGTGCAGGAGGCAATGCGTAATCAGTTAAACCGCAAAAGTCTGCGCTACAACTGGCACACTGCGGAAATTACCGTATTGGAGGGTGTTTTCGCCCGCGGTGACCGGAAGCTTTGTAAGGCGCTGGAGTATGCTTATCGTTCTGGCTGCATTTACGACTCCTGGAATGAATATTTCAAATATGACGCATGGTTACATGCCTTTGACGAATGTAATATTTCTATTGATTTTTATAATCTCAGAACCAGAGAGGCAGACGAAATTTTCCCATGGGATTTCATCGACTGCGGTGTAAGTAAGAAATTCCTCCGTCGGGAATGGGAAAAGGCATTGAATGGAGAAGTCACCCCGAACTGCCGCGAAAAATGTTCCGGCTGCGGTGCGAGAATTTATGGAGGAGGTGTTTGTTTTGAAGGTCAGAATTAAATTTCGTAAAAATGGTGTAATGAAATTCATTGGACACCTTGATATTATGCGCTTCTTCCAGAAAGCATTACGTCGTGCAGACATTCCGGTGGCATTTTCCGGTGGTTTCAGCCCGCATATGATTATGTCCTTTGCCAACCCGCTCGGAGTGGGTCTTACCAGTGATGGGGAATATTTTGACTTAGAACTGACAGAACCGATTTCCAGTGAAGAAGCCATAAAGCGTTTGAATGCGCAGATGGCAGAAGGAATGGAGGTCCTCAGTTTTGTACAGATTCCGGATGACAAAAAAGCAAAAGGAATGTCAATCGTTGCCGGAGCAGATTATTATTCTTATCCAAAATACACTTCTTTCCCGGAAAATTGGAAGGAAAAGCTTCAGGAGTTTTATGCTCAGGAAGAAATTTTAGTATGGAAAGCGACGAAAAAGAGTGAAAAAGAGGTCAATATTAAACCTATGATTTACGAGCTTGCTCCAAGAGACAACGGAATTTATATGAAGGTAGCAGCAGGAAGTGTACAGAATCTGAAGCCGGAGCTGGTAACAGACGCATTTGCTTCTTATCTTGGGCTGACCGATTGCATATTCGCACATCACCGGCTGGAAACTTATGCTAATCAGGGAACAGAAGAACATCCTGAATTTGTCCCCCTTGACAGTCTTGGAACGGAGATTATCTCATGTTAGAGCAGAAAATCATTATTACAGAAACAAAGGGCAGGCGTCTGACTGCCCTTTTTGAAAATAACAAAGTTGTAGAACTGCATTACAGTTCTGACAAAACAAAACCTTACAGATTAGGCGAAATTTATGTAGGAAAAGTCAAAAAAATTCTCCCTAATAAAGCCGGAGCGTTTGTCGAAATCGGAAATCATATGGAATGTTATTACCCATTGGAAGAAAAATGCAGCCCTGTTTTCACTTCAAAACTTGGAAAAAATGCACTGGTTGCAGGTGACGAGCTCCTTGTACAGATTCACACGGAAGCACTGAAAACCAAACAGCCCTCTGTAACAGGAAACTTAAGTTTTACCGGAAAATATGCCGTCATCACATCCGGCAATCATACGGCTGGTGTTTCCAATAAGCTTTCCAAATCCAAAAAAGACGAACTCCTTGCATGGTGGAATGAAACTGCCCCTTCCTTTCCCGGAGAATTTGGAATTATTTTCCGCACAAACGCGGGAGATACGTCCAAAGAACAGATTTTAACCGATATCCAAAAGCTTTATGACGAATATACACAGATGATACAGTATGGAAAAACAAGAACCTGCTTTAGCTGTATACGCAAAGCAGAAGATTCGGCCATTTCCATTCTGCGTGATTTACGGCAGGATTCATTGAAAGAAATCGTAGTAGACGCAGTCTGCGAAAACGGAGAACTTTATCGGGAAACAGAATCCTTTTTAAAGAGGGAACAGCCAGAAGATTTACCACTTCTGCGTCCATATACAGATGCTTCTTACCCTCTTGTGAAATGCTATAATCTGGAGCAGGAAACCAGTCTTGCCATGCAAGAAAAAGTCTGGATGAAGTCCGGTGCGTATCTGGTAATCCAGCCCACCGAAGCTCTGACCGTGATTGATGTCAATTCCGGAAAATGCCAGAAAAAGAAGCAGGCATTTTTACAGGTAAACCGTGAAGCAGCGGCAGAAGCCGCAAGACAAATCCGACTTCGCAATTTATCTGGAATTATCCTGATTGATTTTATTAACCTTTCTGATACATCAGAAAAAGAATCCCTTATGAAATATCTTCAGGAGGAACTTTATCTGGACCGTAATCCAGGCAAGGTGGTTGATATGACGAAACTCCAGTTGGTTGAAATTACAAGAAAAAAAATACGAAAGACTCTGGCAGAAAGTCTTTCCGATTAAAATCCAATAAAAAGCAAAAGAAAAGGGTTGCGTTTCCCATGCTAAAGTAATAAAGTAGGAAACAAGAGACATCTTACGGAGGACAAAGGAATGAACAAAGTAGTAAAATTTGGCGGAAGTTCTTTGGCTGATGCCGGACAATTTAAAAAGGTAGGGGCAATTATACATGACGACTCCAGCAGACGCTATGTGATTCCATCCGCACCGGGAAAACGTTTCCCATCCGATATCAAAGTAACCGATATGTTATATCAATGTTACGCAAAAGCAGTAGCAGATATGGATTTTTCCGAACTTTTAACTGCTATCAAGGACCGCTATCAGGAAATTATTGACGAGTTACAATTAGATTTATCACTGGATAAAGAATTTGAAATTATCAGTGAAAATTTTAAAAATAAAATTGGGAAATGCTATGCAGCTTCCAGAGGCGAATATTTAAACGGAATTGTCATGGCATCTTACCTTGGATTTGAATTTATCGATGCAGCCGAAGTAATTCTTTTTGATGAAAACGGAAACTGCATGGCAGAAGAAACCAATCAGTTACTTCAGGAACGTCTGAAGGATTGCGAAAATGCTGTCATTCCGGGATTCTACGGAAGAAGAGAGGACGGAACTATTCAGACATTTTCCAGAGGAGGTTCCGATGTAACCGGTTCCTTAGTAGCAAAGGCAATTCATGCAGATATGTATGAGAACTGGACCGATGTTTCCGGTTTCCTTGTTGCGGACCCACGGATTATCAAAAATCCGGCTTCCATCGATGTAATTACTTATAAAGAGCTGCGCGAATTATCCTACATGGGTGCAACCGTTATTCACGAGTCAGCCATGTTTCCAATCTTAAAAGATGGAATCCCGATTAATATCCGCAATACAAACAAACCAGAAGATGCAGGAACTCTGATTGTAGAAAGCACCTGCAGAAAACCACGTTATACCATTACCGGTGTTGCAGGAAAAACAGGATTTGCTTCTATCACTATTGAAAAAGCCATGATGAACTCCGAAGTCGGCTTCTGTCGGAAAGTTCTGAGCGTATTTGAAGATGAAGGAATTTCCATTGAACATATGCCATCTGGAATTGATACCATGACTATTTTCGTTCATCAGGATGAATTTGAAGCCCATGAACAGAAAGTGATTGCAAAAATTCACCGGGCAGTAGAACCGGATGCGGTAGAGTTGGAATCTGACCTTGCCCTAATCGCTGTAGTAGGACGGGGAATGCGTCAGACCCGTGGAACTGCCGGAAGAATTTTCTCCGCACTGGCACATGCTCATGTAAATGTAAAAATGATTGACCAGGGTTCCAGTGAGCTGAATATTATTATTGGTGTAAGAACCCACGATTTTGAACGTGCAATCCGTGCAATTTATGATATTTTTGTTACAATCCAGTTATAATAACTCTTATAACAGCTAATGGAATGGCAAAATTCAGTTATATTGATATAGTATACGCTGCCGTTGTGAAATAGCAGAAGAGGTGATTTGAATGATTATTGATATGCATACCCATATCTTTCCAGAAAAAATAGCCGAGCGGACACTTGATACTCTGGCAAAAACTTTCCATTCGGAGCCATTTACCAAAGGGACCGCAGACAGTCTGGCCGAATCAGCTGCAAAAGCAGGCATAGACCTTTCTGTCATTTTACCGGTAGTCACCAAACCAAAACAGTTTGAATCTATCACCCGTTTTGCAGAACAGTTCCGCAGCAAACCACTGTATTCCTTTGGCGGCATTCATCCTGCCAGCGAAAATTATAAAGAAGAACTTCGTTATCTAAAGGACCATGGATTTATCGGAATCAAACTGCATCCCGATTATCAGGGCATGTATTTCAATGATATCCGTATGAAACGGGTCATTGATTTCGCTTCCGAACTCGGTTTCGTGATTGTAACACATGCAGGATATGACCCACTGTCCCCGGATGATATTCACTGTACACCGCAGATGGCACAGGAAGTCATTCACGAAGTCCGGCCCGAAAAACTGGTGCTTGCCCACATGTGTGGCGGCATGATGTGGGATGAAGTAGAAGAATATATTCTTGGAGAAAATGTATATCTGGATACCGCCTATGTGCTAAGACGGATTCCACAGGAACGTCTGATGAAAATGTTTGAACGACATTCTTATGACAAAATCCTGTTTGCAACAGATTCCCCGTGGAGTGACCAGAAAGAAGATGCCGATTATCTGCGCGCACTTCCTGTTACGGAAGAGCAACGTGACAAAATTGCATGGAAAAACGCTGCAGACCTGCTTCAATTGGAAAAACAGAAAATTATATAAAATTTTTTATAAAAATGTTATACAAAAAGTAAAAATATTCTTGACATAATAAGGATACCTAATGTATACTTTATGAGTATGCCGCACAACGAGGTTGAAGTTCTGTATTTTACAGACACCAAAGTTGGCGAGTAATGATAATAGGAGGTGCCATATGTACGCAATTATAGCAACAGGTGGTAAACAGTACAAAGTAGCCGAAGGCGATATCATTAAAGTAGAAAAGCTTGGTGTGGAAGCCGGACAGACTTATACATTTGACCAGGTTCTTGCAGTAAGTGATAATGAACTTAAAGTTGGAACACCAGTAGTAGAAGGTGCATCAGTTGAAGCAACAGTTATTGGTGATGGAAAAGCTAAAAAAGTTATCGTTTACAAATATAAGAGAAAAACAGGTTACCACAAGAAAAACGGACACAGACAGCAGTACACAGCAGTTAAGATTGAAAAAATCAACGCTTAATTCAAAGCTGGTGTTCCGATGGTAAAAATAGTTATTTATAAGAACGCAAAACATCAGACTGTAGGTTTTTGTACATCAGGTCATGCCGGATACAGCGAAGCAGGATATGACATTGTCTGCGCCGCCATTTCAGTTTTGACAATTAACACCGTGAATTCCATTGAGAAATTTACGGATGATGAGACAACTCTTGTATCTGATGAAAGAACTGCCAGAATTGATTTTCAATTAAAAGGCAGTCACAGCAAAGAAGCTTTGCTTCTGTTGAATGCAATGGTACTCGGATTAGAGGAAATTGCAAACGATGAAGATTATAGAAAGTATATGGATTTAACATACGAGGAGGTGTAAACCATGATGAAATTAAACCTTCAGTTTTTCGCTCATAAAAAGGGAGTTGGTTCTACAAAGAACGGACGTGACTCTGAATCAAAGAGACTTGGTGCTAAAAGAGCGGACGGACAATTTGTAAAAGCCGGAAACATTCTTTACAGACAGCGTGGAACAAAGATTCATCCAGGTGTGAATGTAGGACGTGGTGGAGATGATACATTATTTGCATTAGTAGATGGTGTTGTTCGTTTCGAAAGAAAAGGTAGAGACAAGAAACAGGTTTCTATCTACCCTGTAGCTGAATAAGCATTGTAACAAGAGGCTTCAAACTAATCAGTTTGAGGCCTTATTTTAAATTTCCAATTATTTGAAAGGAGCATTTCTATGTTTGCAGACAGAGCAAAAATATATATCCGTTCTGGAAAAGGCGGTGACGGTCACTGCAGTTTCCGACGTGAATTATATGTACCAGACGGCGGTCCTGACGGCGGCGATGGCGGACGTGGCGGGGACGTAATCTTTGAAATTGATAAAGGATTAAACACCCTTGCAGACTTCCGTCACAAGCGGAAATACGTTGCACCGGACGGAGAGCAGGGCGGCAAAAGAAGATGCCACGGCAAAAACGCAGAGGACATTATTTTAAAAGTTCCGGAAGGGACCGTAATACGTGAGGCAGAAACCAACAAAGTTATCGCTGATATGTCCGGAGATAATGTACGACAAGTAGTTTTAAAGGGTGGACGTGGTGGTCTTGGAAATATGCATTTTGCAACAGCTACCATGCAGGCTCCTAAATATGCACAGCCTGGCAAACCTTCCCAGGAGCTCTGGGTCAATCTGGAATTAAAAGTAATTGCAGATGTTGGACTGGTCGGATTTCCGAATGTTGGAAAATCAACTTTCCTGTCCCGTGTAACCAACGCACAGCCTAAAATTGCAAATTATCATTTTACAACACTCTCACCGAATCTTGGTGTAGTGGATTTAGATGATGCAAAAGGATTTGTAATTGCGGATATTCCGGGATTAATCGAAGGAGCATCCGAAGGAATCGGACTTGGGCATGAATTCTTACGTCATGTGGAGCGTACCAAATTGATGATTCACGTAGTAGATGCTGCCGGAACAGAAGGCCGTGACCCGGTAGAAGATATTTACACAATCAATGCTGAATTGAAAGCATATAACGAAGAGATTGCCAGTCGCCCACAGGTAATTGCAGCCAATAAAATCGACTTAATCTATTCTGAAGATGAGGACCCTGTAGAACGTCTGCGCAAAGAATTTGAACCACAGGGAATCAAAGTATTTCCAATTTCCGGTGTGACGGGAGAGGGACTCAGCAGCCTGCTTTACTATGTAAGCGGTGAACTTCAGAAAATGGATGACAAACCAATCGTATTTGAGCAGGAATTCTTCCCGGAAGATGCAATCATCCATACTGACCTTCCATTTACCGTGGAAATAGAAGACGATATGTATGTAGTAGAAGGTCCGAAAATCGAAAAAATGCTTGGATATACCAATCTGGAATCCGAAAAAGGCTTTGCTTTCTTTCAGAAGTTCTTAAAAGAAGGCGGTATTCTGGAAGCACTGGAAAATGCCGGTATTGAAGAAGGCGACACAGTAAAAATGTATGGATTACAGTTTGAATATTTCCGCTAAACATATACCAGACAGTAACAAACGAATATACAACAAAAATAAAAATCAAATTCAGAAAGGGATGATATTATGACATCAAAGCAACGCGCATACTTAAAGAGTCTTGCCATGACAATGGATGATATTTTTCAGATTGGAAAATCCAGCGTTACTCCTGAACTTACAGCAGCTGTATCCGAAGCTCTGGCTTCACGCGAGCTTATCAAGCTTCACGTTCTTCAGAACTGCGACGGGGATATTCGAGAAATGGCAAATACACTTGCAGAGAGAACACGTTCACAGGTTGTTCAAGTCATTGGCAAAAAAATTGTACTGTATAAAGAAGGAAAAGACGATAAAAAGAAAATCATTCTTCCTTAATTCATTTTTATACAGCCCACAACACAGATTTGGAGAAAAACATGAAAATAGGACTTATGGGAGGAACTTTTGACCCCATCCATAATGGACATTTAACTATTGCCTACTATGCTTACAAGCTTTACAAGTTAGACGAGGTGTGGTTTCTTCCCAATGGAAATCCACCTCATAAACATACTCCTGACATTCTCAAAAATGTTCAGGATAGACTTAAAATGACTTCACTGGCAATTGAAAATGTCCCTTATTTTAAATTAAATACCTATGAAACGGATAAAGCAACCACGTCCTATTCTTATCAGACAATTGCTCATTTTTGTGAGAAATATCCGGAACATCATTATTATTTTATTTTAGGTGCTGATTCACTGTTTTCCATTGAGTCATGGGTTCATCCAGAATTAATTATCGGGAAAATATCAATTTTAGCCGCTTACAGAGATGATATAGATACACCTGAGGAAATGGAAGAGCAAATTACTTATCTCAATCAGAAATTTGACGGGGATATCCGGCTTCTCAAAACACCACTTGTCCCAGTTTCTTCCCATGAAATCAGACAAGCCGTATCAAATGGAGTCAAAAAAGAACAGCTTCCTGTTCCTCCCAAAGTCGCGGATTATATTTTCAACCATAATCTATATAAATCGAAAAAAAATTAGACGTAAAAGGATAACCAAATGACAGAAGAATTGCTTGAACTTGAAACGAAACTAAAACCGTGTCTGGATAAATATCGTTATGACCATACAATCGGAGTTATGCACACTGCCGCCTGCCTTTCCATGAAGTACGATGCAGACCTCAGACAGTCGATGATTGCAGGACTGCTCCATGACTGTGCAAAATGCATTCCAACGTCTCAGAAGTATGCACTATGTAAGAAATATCATATAGAAATTTCAGAGGCTGAAATGGTCAATCCAGGCCTTTTACACGCAAAGCTGGGGGCATATCTCGCAAGAAGCCAGTATGGAATAGGAGATGAAGAAGTGCTCCATGCAATTTCTGTACACACAACTGGCTGTCCGGGAATGACATTGCTCGATAAAATTCTGTATATCGCAGATTATATTGAACCCGGCCGAAAAGATGCAGCCAATCTTCCAGTAATAAGAAAACTTGCATTTTCTGATTTAGATGCATGTCTTTATCAAATTCTTCAAGATTCTCTGGAATACCTGAAGCAGAAAGACTGTGTCATTGACTCCATGACAGAACAGACTTTTTTATACTATGATAATCTTTTCAAGACACAAAAAAATAACATCGGCTAATATAAAACGAACGCTGTGAATGAGGAGCTGGTTATCAGTCTGTTTTACGGACGCGAAGTCCAAGAAAGGATCCGATATACCAATTGCTCCATCATTATACAACTTAAGCAACAAGATGGATAATTCCTTACTGGCTGTAAGGGATATTAACCATAAATATATTGTAGTAGAAAGGAAAGAAATGCTATGGATATGGAAAAATCAAAAAAAATGGCAAAAATTGCTTATCAGGCGTTAGATGATAAAAAGGGAGAGGATATTAAAATCATCGATATTTCTCAGGTGTCTGTTCTCGCAGATTATTTTATCATCTGCAACGGAAGCAATGAAAGCCAGGTAAGAGCATTGGTCGACAATGCAGAAGAGGAACTGTCCAAAGAAGGATTTCAGGTAAAACAAACTGAAGGCCACGGTCTTGGCAACTGGGTACTCATGGACTTTGGCGATATTATCATCCATGTATTTGATAAAGAAAATCGTCTGTTCTATGATTTAGAACGTATCTGGAGTGATGGAAAACAGGTAGATATCTCAGAATTATAGAAGCATAGAAGTAAATAACAATTACCAGAAAAGCTGATGCAGCAAACAAGTGCATCAGCTTTTCCAAATTCTTGCATACGAAATTCAATCAAATAAATTCAAATTATTTCAAAAACCGAAATACCCCAATTACTTTTCCTAGAATGTCAACGCTCTCCAGAATAAAAGGTTCCATATTATCATTTTCAGGCTGAAGGCGAATAATACCCTCTTCCTTGTAGAACGTCTTCACTGTAGCGCCATCATCAATTAACGCCACAACCATCTCTCCGTTAGAAGCCGTATTTTTCTTTTCTACGACAACATAATCACCATCAAGAATGCCCGCATTAATCATACTTTCGCCCCTGACTTTAAGCATAAAACATTCACTGTTCGGCATAAACTCAACGGGGATAGGGTAATATTCTTCAATATTCTGTTCTGCAAGAAGTGGTTCACCTGCAGCAACACGGCCAAGGATAGGAACCTGTACCATCTCCCTGCGGGTCAGATTAAACGAATCATCTAAAATCTCTATTGCCCGTGGCTTTGTAGGGTCGCGTCTAATATAACCATTTTTCTCCAAGGTCTCCAAATGCGAATGGACAGAAGAAGTAGACTTCAAATTCACTGCCTCACATATCTCACGCACAGCAGGTGGAAATCCCCTCTCCAGAATCTGTGATTTAATATATTCCAGAATTTCTTCCTGCTTTTTACTTATCTTACCTTTATCCATTCTACCAACTCCTTCAAATCATATAACCATGATAACTCTATTTGAAAATGTATCATTTTTTGTTTTTTTCATGATAGCATATAACTTTGAAAATAGCAAACAAATGTTTAGAAAATATGTTCGATTTTTTTCTTTTTATCCATTGACAAACAAATGTTCTGATGCTATATTCTTTTCAGAACATTTGTTCAGGAACATATTTTCGATTTGACTTTCGTATTATTTTAAATATACGCAGTAAATGATATAAAAATTTGATATGGAAGATATGAAATGTAATAAAAATAAAGCAAGCAGGAGGAGCATTATTATGAAACACAACACACACAGCAGGCAGAAGCATTCGACTATCCACACAACAAGCAAAACCGGTAAAATACGCAGACATTCAGCAGACTATTCCCGTTCCATTATATTATCCTTCGCCTTAATCGTAGTATGCTGTTGCATATTTGGAAGTTCTTTCTCAAGCGCTCACGAAAGCACCGGAAAGGAACCATTGAAAAACAAATGTTACAAAAGTATACAAGTACAGGCAGGAGATTCTCTGTGGAGTATCGCCTGCGATAATATAACAGAGGAGTATGATTCCATTGATGAATATATGGATGAAATTGCAGAAATAAATCACATTTCCACTATAAGTGCAGATTCCATAAAGGAGGGAACTTACCTCACAGTGTCATATTACGATGAAATTTAAATCTTGCGTCAAATTAAATCTTACACAATAATTGACGAAAATACACATTCCTCTTATACTATTAGATAAAACAAACAAAATACTATCTTATAATCAGAATAAGAAGAAAGAGGACGCAAAAGATGAAGAAAAAGCAAATCATTGGTTTAATTATTGCTGTGATTCTGTTTGTGTTTACGGGTGTAGTCAGTGTATTCACAAATACGGTATCCCAAGTTGTACTTGCAGACAGTTTAGCCGGAGTAACAGATTTCACAGATTCCGAGGATTTTCCTGAAGACTCCTACATTGCAATTGTACAAGTAACAGGAACCATCCAGCAACAGACATCAACAAACATATTTGAAACCACAGAAGGATATCAGCACAATACAACAATGTCTTACATTGATGATTTAATGGACGATGAAAATAATGCAGGTATTTTGTTATATGTGGATTCTCCTGGTGGAACGGTATATGAGTCCGAAGAATTATATGACAAGTTGATGGAATACAAAGAAACAGGAAGACCTATATGGACGTATATGGCACATTACGCAGCTTCAGGTGGTTATATGATATCAATGACATCTGATAAAATATATGCCAACAAGAATACAACAACCGGTTCTATAGGCGTTATTCTCTCTACCTACGATTTATCCGGCTTGTACGAAAAACTGGGGATTCGATATGTAAGTATCACAAGTGGTGCTAACAAAGACAGCAGCTTACTGACCGATGAACAGATTGCTATTTATCAGGAACAAATTAATGAAAGCTATGAAGCCTTTGTTGAGAAAGTAGCTCTTGGACGAAATATGGACGTAGATGAAGTGAAAGAACTTGCTGACGGACGTACCTATACAGCTAATCAGGCATTATCCAATGGTTTAATTGATGAAATCAGCTCTTATGATGATATGGCCAATGAAATGTGTTCTTATTTTGGAGTATATGATTTGTATCAGCCAGAGACAAAAGAAAATATTTTTTCAGCTATTTTTTCAAAAATAATGAATAACCTTCCAAAATCAGACTCTCAGGTTTTATCTGAGAAGGCTGAAGGGATGGAGAGTGGGGTGTTGATGTACTATGCAGAACAACTACAATAATAACAATGATACATTTACATCTGGATACCATTATGTCGACAATCCACAGAATAACAAAGATTCACTGGACGATTTTTATTCTGGCAGTACAAATACGGTATCCGTCTTAACCGATTCAATGAATTCAGATGATTATAATACAAATTCCGAATCAGCACAAACATCATCATTACCCAAAGAACAATATGCCGGATTTGGCGTACGATTATTTGCCTATTTCATTGACAACCTGATTTTATTCATTGGACTGTTAATTGTACGAATTATTTTACTAATTGCCACACATATTGGAGGGCTCTATTTTCTTTCAAACGATGTTTTGTTCCAATATTCAATATGTGACATTTTACTTTACATCATACGTATTGCATACTTTGTTTTAATGACATACTATACTGGAGCTACATTAGGTAAACATGTGTTGAAAATTCATGTGGTTTCTGTAAATCAGTCAGAAAAATATTCATTCATTGATATTTTATATCGTGAAACTGTTGGAAGATTTTTATCAAAAATAATTTTATATATTGGTTATTTATTTTCCATTGCAAACCGCGATAAAGCAGCCCTACACGATATGTTGAGTGATACAAGAGTAACCTATAAAAGGCATAATTAAAACACCGGATAAAGCCGAATGAAACAGAATTTTAAGATTATTTGACAACACACATGAAATAATGTATCTTAGAAAGAGATACCAATCTATAAGACAAATCCAACAGGTTTGTTACAAGCTTTAGCGTTAGATGATGAGAGGGCTGTCGCACTAAGTAATTAGTGTGCAGCCTCTTTTCTATGCAAAAAATTACAGCCAGGCTTCGAAAAGTCTGGCTGTTGGTGTAAAATATAAGTATGCAAACCCCTATATTATTACACAAGAATTATACTTTGAATGAGGAAGGATATCAACTAAAACTTCCTTTAAACTTAGAAACAATTATTCCAGTAGATGATTCTGTGCGGTTGCTGAGTCAGTTTGTGGAGGCTATGGATTTAACGGACTTATATTCTACTTATGAAAGAATAAATACAGTATCGCCAAGAATGCTCTTGAAGATTGTTTTATATTCCTATATGAATGGTGATTATTCCTCTCGCTCTATGGAATTGAACTGTAAGCGAGATATTAATTTCATGTATCTTTTAGAGGGAAAACCAGTTCCTGACCATGCCACTTTTGCCCGTTTCCGCAGTATTCATTTTGCTCCGTGTGCGAAACGAATTCTCGCTGAAATGTCTAATCTCCTTTACGAACTTGGAGAAATTTCGGGAGAAACGATTTTTATAGACGGTACAAAAATCGAAGCCTGCGCCAATAAATATACATTTGTATGGAAAAAGGCGGTAACCAAAAATCAGGCGAAGTTGCTGATTAAAACCGCCGATCTTATTGCAGAATGTGAGCACCTTTACGGTATTCGGATTGTTCACGGTGATATTGTTAAAATGAAACATGTAAAGCAGTTACGTAAAAAGCTGTACGCATTAAAACAAGAAGAAAACATTGTATTTGTACATGGTATTGGGAAACGAAAAACTCAGTTGCAAAAGACTATCGAAACATTAGAAGACTATCTGGAGCGTTTAAAAGGATATACAAAAAAACTGCATATTTGTGGAAAAAGGAACAGTTATTCTAAAACAGATCCGGATGCAACCTTTATGCGGATGAAAGAAGATGCAATGGGAAATGGACAGTTAAAGCCAGCATTTAATTTACAGCATGGAGTTGATTCTGAATACATTGTATGGCTGACAATCGGACCTCAGCCTACAGATACTACCACCTTAATTCCCTTCTTAAAGGAAACAGAAGAATATCTGGCGTTCAAGTATCAAAAAATCATTGCAGATGCCGGATATGAAAGCGAAGAGAATTACGTGTTCTTAGATACAAATCAACAACTGGCATTTATTAAACCATCGAATTATGAAATATCAAAAAAGAGAAAATATAAAAATGACATCGGTCGTATAGAAAATATGGATTACGATGAAGAAAATGACTCTTATATTTGTAAAAATGGGAAACAGCTGTCCTTTACACATCTCCGGCGTTCTAAATCAAAAACCGGATATGTCAGTGTAAAAAACATTTATCAATGTAAGGAATGTAAAGATTGTCCTTACAAGAAAGAGTGTATCAAAGGGAACAACTGTAAAACACCAATAGAAGAACGAAACAAAGTGCTTTCTGTGGCAAAAACATTTTTGAAATATCGAGAGGAGGATTTGGAACGGATTCTCTCTGACGAAGGAATTCTTCTTAGAATAAACAGAAGCATCCAGGCAGAAGGATCTTTTGGTGAACTGAAACATGATATGCAGTTTCGCAGATATTTGAGTCGCGGCACATCGAATGTTCTTGCTGAAAGTATTTTGCTGGCAATGGCAAAAAATGTAAATAAACTTCATAATAAAATCCAAAAAGGAAAAATGGGAAGACATTTATTTCCTTTGAAGAGTGCATAAATTTAGAAAATCCAAAAATTTTTTCAAATCCAGTTTTGGATTGTATTAAAGTACGGCTTTTTTACGAAAAAGTTATCGTTTCAATAGAAACAGAGCAATTATATAGAGAAAATCAGAAAAAAGGAAGCTGCCGCTTCACGATTTAGAAATCGTTAAAGCGACAGCCCCTTTCTTGTAGTAACATCTATGTAACAAACGGAGATTTGTCTTAAGCGAACAAAGCTAGCGTCACTGCTCCGTGCGTTACCCTGATAGCTGGGTCTTGTGAGTGGTAGATGTTCGTCTTGATTATGGCACTTGCGCTTCCAGAAGCAGACTTTCTGGAATCTGCTAAAACCTATCGAGAGAAGAAGGCAAAGCCTGTGATTGGAAAATTGAAGGAATTACTATATAGCTTGTATCTGGCATATATCAAAATTCGTGAAGAAGTTGATAGAGTTCAGTATAAATATAACAGATTAGAGAGTTCAAACAAAATGTTAGCTATGCAGAATCAGGAGCAGATAGAGGTAATCGACAGTCTTAAAGAAGAAAATCAGGATTATTACCGATTGAAACGAGCAGTTGGCGAGAATAAGGCGGATATGCTTGTTCAAGCAGAGAGAAATCGGGAGATAGAAGAATATGAAATAAGAAAGGCACTAAAAAAGAGATATGACAAAGGTGCAAGATAAGGAGGGTACGAATAGATAGAAGGTATGGAATGTTGCGTAAAATATATTTAAAGGAAAATAAGTCCGCCAACTATCAGTTTATGCTGTTACCGGGAATATTGAGGAAGGTGTATAAAGAAGCCAGGGTAGGGGCTGATGAATAATATTCTGAAATACGTGGAGGAGATAATGTTAAGCGAAATGATGTATGCGTAGAAAGCAGAATTTATGTTACGAATAAAATAAGAATTTGAAACTAAAATTTTCTGATAAATAATGAAACTAATTTGATATTTGAAAGTAAGAAGTGTATAATCAAGATAAGTAGGAGCAGAGGCGGCATACCACTATAGGCAGGCTGGACGAAGGGATTTAGATTCCGGTTAATAGTAGGATAATCCTGTTAGACATGAGAGGTTAGCAGGTATAGGGAAGAAGGGAACACAGATTCGTCTTCAAAAAAGGATGACATTTTATTTCGTGTACCTTTCTGACTGGAAAACGAAGTGGATCGCAACTGAAATGACACAGATTCCATCTAGTATGAATGCTTATCATTGCTTACAATTTTGTGAATTATTGTACAAACAGCTAAAATAGAGGCTTTTTGTGCAAAATAAATAAGAAAGTAGAGAGAGGAAACAGGTATGAACAAACATGAGTTGTATCATAACCACAATTACGTTTATCTGCTGATTTCTAATATTATTAATCGATGTGGTGATTCATTAGATACAATACTTTTTACATGGTTGGTATATCTACTTACAAATAGTGCAGGGTGGTCTGCGATTATTTTTGGTATTAATCAAGCTACTTCTGTAATTATTCAACCATTTATAGGTCCATTAGTCGAGAATATGAATAAAAAGAAAGTGTTAGTACTTTCAGATATAGCTCGAGTTCTGTTAGTTTTGTATATATTATATGTATATACACAAAACATGCTTTCACCATTAATATTGGTTTTTATGACAATATCCATTTCATTAATAGAAGCATTTCATATGCCAGCAGGGGTAGCAGTTATTCAGCATGTACTTCCTAATGAACATTATGATAAAGGTGTAAGTGTCAATGTGTCTTGTACCAAAATAGCAGTATTAGTTGGAACTGGCTTGTCAGGTATAGTGATTAGTTCATTTGGAATAGGTATTTCTTTAGCGATAGATGCTTTGATATTTTTAATATCAGCGTTGCTTATAGTAAAAATTGAATTTTTTGTTCAAGAAGAAAAGAAGACAAACCGAATAATTGGCAGAGAATATTTAATTTCGCTTAGAGATGGATTTAGTTATGTATTTGACCATAAGAAGCTATTAAAACTATGTTTTTTATGTATTCTAATTAATTCAGCAGTGGTTCCATTTGATGCACTGCTCGCCCCGATTGCAAGAGAAATGTTTAATGGAGATGCCAAAATTGTTTCATTACTAAGTGTAAGCGTAACTATTGGTACTATTTTGGGATCATTGACTTTTGCAAAAATGAAAGAGGAGAAAAAAAATAATACACTTGTTACATTTTGTGGAATTGTTTTAGGTGTATACTATGTTTTTATTGCATTTGTTTCAATATATATTGCAAATCCTATAACTCAAAAATTACTGTTGCTAATCGGTTCGATAATAATTGGTGCAGCATTGGGATTAATGATTACTTATGTACAAGTGAAATTTGTAAAAGAAGTTACTAAAGAATATATAGGACGTGTTTCTGCAATTCGATTTTCACTTACATACGCATGCGCGCCAGTGGTATCTTTTGTGATTAGTATTATATACAAAGTTACTGTTGTTGATACAAGTTCACTTTTTGTGGGATTTGGTATTGTAATAATAATTCTTTTTCTTTTGGCAAACAAGATTACGTTTTCTCCTTTGAAGAAAGGCGATAAAAGTTATTAGAAATTATTTATATGAAAGACTGGCTACTTTTTGGCTATAAATTAAAGCTGATAGAGAAGAATATAAACAGCAGAAGAGAAGCTTTTTGACTGAGGCTTCCGGTGCCAAAACGGTGCCGAGAAATCAGGCAAATAAAAATAAATAGTACAAATCAGTCGTTTTTCACTGTATTTTGGAGAGAAAACCATAAAAAATATGAGGTAAAATGATATTAAAGTATCGTGAAGAATAGCGAAGAAGTTAAAGAAGCTAATGGAGATTTAGCGGAAACAGAAGAGACTCAAATGGTTGTCCTGCAAAGGATGGATGAGACTTTAACCCATTTGGATTCAGTGGTCCAATATGGTGTTTCGCTTTTGATTATCTTTATGCTGGTTTTACTTTTGAACTATGTCTATAAATTTTTCAGAATGTTTTTCTGATAGAAAGGGGGCTAATTTATGGGACTTTTAGCAACGGAAACCGCTTCTGGTTTAAGTAAAATTGTTACTGCTGAAATGCTTAATGGTGTACTTACTGAAATTACAAGTTTGTTACCTGTTTGTATTCCAGTCATGGTTGGCTCTATTGCAATCCGTAAAGGTATTGGATTCGTACGCGATATTCTCCATTCTGCATAAGGATAGAATGATTGTCGCATGGGGATAGGCTTTCGCTTATCCCTTTTTATTTTGGTCTGAAAAGGTGGTTTTATGAAATATGTGAAAAGGATTTTATGTATATTATTAGCTTCATTGCTTTTGTTTATGAGTCCATTGTCAGATTATCTTGATACAAGTGGAATGAAGAAAACAGAAGCAATGGGGACGCTTACTGCTGGCTCTGTGTTGGAGCTGGTGCTTGCTGGGTATGGTGTTACTGTGGCAAGCGGTGCGCTTGATTCTCTGTCTGATTCGTTTGGAGATTGGTTAAACAGTAGCGGTAGTTCTGAATCAGTGGAGCAGTGGAAGAATATAGCCAATAAAGCTACTTTTGCGCTACCTTTGGATTTAATTTCAGATGTTGGTACGTGGATAGGTAGTAAATTTAGTTCATTGACTAGCGGAAAGGTAGGTAGTGTGGATTGTGCCACTTATGCTTCTGGTGGAGCGTTTCCAACTGCTTATTCGAAGCTTGTTTTTGATTATATTTTGTTGATTATATTTTGGATGAAATAATCACATCTTCTAATTATGTTGTTTTTGCTAAATCTGGCGAAACTGATGGTACTTGTTTTTATAAAAATTTAGATGCTGGTGTTCAATATGGTATTGCTGTTCTTACTGATACTGACGGAGATAGCGAGTCATGTATTTTTTTTGTTTCTGCTGATGGTTCAATTAATTCTGTACGTCGTGATGGTGGATTTTATTTTAATGGTTTACAGTATCGTTATATTTCATCTTCGGGCAGTTGGTACCCTTTTGATATTACTGCTTGTGCGTACCGTTCTACTATTCCTATTTATCATTTGCCGACATCTAAAAATTATTTTGTTTTGCCGTCTAATTTAAAGACTTTAACTGCGTTAGCTACTTCTAGCATATCGGGCGGTAAGACTTATAGTAATGCTTTAACATCCTATGGAAATTATGCTACTGGTAATATTGGGAGCCTTGCTGGCCTTGTTGTTACTCCAAGCGTTGTTTCTTCTGTGATGGCAAAAGTTAATAGTGCACTTGACGCTAATAAGCAATGGACTGGTACAACTGATTTCACATGGACTGATACTGTTGCACAAGCGGTAGCGGACGCTTACGCAAAGGGCATTGCTGATGCTAAAGCAAATGCTACTGATAAGCCATCTACAGGTGGCGAAAATACAGGTATTTTGGACTGGCTTTCTAAAATATTAGACGCAATATTAAGCGTTCCTGCGTCTATTTTTAGTAAATTTGATTCTACTCTTGTAACTGGTTTTGGACTTGTGTCGGATGTATTCAACGCTACCACGTCTATTAAGGACTTGATAACTGATATTCCAGCTACGTTAGTTGATGGCTTTCGGGAGATATTTCCTACGAAAGAAAGTATGCTAACTTTGATTACTGGTGTTCCTGCCAGTGTGGTGCAAGCTATACAAGAGGTCTTTCCAGTTGCTCAAGATATAAAAGAGTGGATAACTACAGTACCTAAAGATATTGTAGGTGCTCTTTCGGCTGGGGTAGGTGCTCTTTCAGATGGTCTTGTGTCTGTCAAGGACGCTGTACTTGCTATTCCTAGTGCGGTTGCTGGTACAATTACAGACGTTTTGGAAGCGTTATTTGTTCCCGATTTGTCATTAGTACAAACGGAACTGGATAACATTGGTAACAGTTTTAAATGGGTCGGAGACTTAAATAGTTTAGTCAATGATATGATGTTGAAATTAGAAGCAGGAGAACCGCCTACATTGTATTTAGACTTTACGAAAGCGGAAGATAGTAAATATGTCGGTGCTGGTAAATGCCTTGCTATTAATTTCGGATGGTATGCGAAGTATAAGCCTACTGGGGATTTAATGTTTAGTGCGTTTCTGTGGGTACTTTATATTTGGTATCTGTTTAAGCGTGTTCCAGATATAATAAGCGGTGCTGGCTTTATTACCAGGGATTCCATTAACTTTGATAACAGGATGAACAGAAGAAGAGGGGGCGAAGAATAATGATTACAAGTAGTATTTTGATGGTTGTATTGAAAATTGTATCTCCTTTGGTGTCTTTATTTAAGCCTATTAATGTGTTGGTAAACAGTACATTTATTTCGTATGTGTTCGATGTAGTATCAGGTGTGCTTTATTTTCTTCCTGTTGGCACGATAAACACGATATTAGGTATAACTTTAGCTACGTGGGTTATACGTGTTATAATTGCGTTTTTACGCGCTCTGTGGGGTATTTTACCGATTGTATAAAAGAAAGGGTGTATTTGTATGATAAAAGCTTTTATTGCTATATTTGCGGGGTTCTGGGATTTGCTTAAATTTCCGCTTCTCTACTTGGGTATCCTTGCCCTTGTGTTTTTGGTGCTGTTGGGTATCTTTTTTTCGCAAGAGTGGCTCTCGGGCAGACGTCCAGCGCCTACAAGTGTGCGCTACGTTCAACGTCCGGGTCTGTTTAAGAGTCTGTTTTATATGACTCCCAGGCAGATGGTAGAAGACTGGTTTTCTAAGCCTGCCGATTTTTTTAATCCGCAAGGACTTATCATTTTTACTGGCAGGCAGGGAAGAGGTAAAACAATCGCTATGGCTGAATATATCTTGCACCTTCAAGAGTCTTATCCACTCTGTAAGGTTTTAACAAATTTTGCTTATCTGTATGAGGATGATGAGTTGAAACATTGGAGACAGCTTACAGACTATAAAAACGATGTGAAAGGGGTTGTAGTTGGTATAGATGAGATGCAGAATTGGTTCTCCAGTAATCAAAGTAAGAACTTCCCTCCGGAAATGCTGGCAGTTATCACGCAAAATAGGAAAAACAGACGTTTGATACTTGGTACTGCACAGAATTTTTATTTGCTGGCAAAGGCTATTCGTTCGCAAGCTACAGAAGTCAGGGAATGTGTAACCTTTTTTGGCTGTCTTACTTTCGTATCTAGGAAAGAAGCTATTCTTGATGATAAAGGGGATGTGAAAGAGTGGAAGAGAAGAGGCTTTTATTATTTTGTCCATACAAAGAAAATCAGGTCAAGCTATGACACGTACAGGGTAATAGACAGCCTTGTGGATAGTGGCTTTAAGGACGAAGTACACATTAACATTGAGCAGCTTTAGAACGGCTGTCCCTTGGGACTCCGTTCTAAGCTGTCAATGTGGTGGCTCTCCTTAGACGCTGAAAAAGGCGAGGGGTGTTGCTCTATACTTGACAATAGCAACACTTAAGAGTATTTTTGCAAAAAATCTCTTTTAAAACTTTAAAATTAGGGTGAAAAAATGTATAATGTTAGGGTGAAATTTTTAGCTAATGTTGTACAAATCAGGGTGTATAGTGATTTTGTTTATGGTGGTAAAAAGGTATCTAAACGCAAAAAAACAGAAAATCCATTTACGGGCAAAATGGAAAACATGCGTTCGTTTGAGGAACTGGAAGAAGCACAGAAGAGAAGTGCAAGTGTTTCCCGTTCTAGGTCAATTAATAAAATCTATGATTTAGCACGCAATCATCAATGGGAATGGTTTTTTACATTAACATTTAATCCAGATAAAGTAGACTCTTTTAATTATGATGATTGCACGAAGAAGCTTTCTCAATGGTTAAAAAACATGAAAAAGAAATGCCCGGAAATGCGTTATTTAGTTGTGCCGGAACAGCACAAGTCTGGAAGATGGCATTTTCACGGATTATTTGCAAAGGTTGATGCATTAGAATTTACTGATTCAGGACGTGTGGATAATCCCGGCAGAATTATTTATAATGTGGATAACTACCGATTGGGATTTTCTACAGCTACACAGATTACGGATGCTGATAAAGCGTCAAGTTATATGTGTAAATATATTACAAAAAATTTATGTGATGTTACAAAGGGAAAGAAACGATATTGGGCATCCAGGAATTTGGATGAACCAATGGTTTATGAATTTATTTCGAAATCTAGGAAAGTTTTAGAATATTGTATGTCGCAAGAAGATGTGTATGCGAAAACAGTACACAGTGAATATGCAGACGTGCATTATATAGAGATACCAATCTATAAGACAAATCCATATTTATCCAATAGATGTATCTCTTTTTTATGATTTTATACAAAGGTGGGATTAAAATGTCAGGTGAATCCAATACTTATCAAAAACAAGTATATATTGATAATACAATTAAACTCCGCGGTGTACTAAACACCTTACCAGAATTTGCAAAAGATTATTTTCGTTCTATTGAACCAACCAGTTCACCAAGAACAAGAATTTCTTATGCATATGATATTCGTGTGTTTTTTCAATTTCTGTTAGAAACAAATCCAAAATTCAAAGATTTTCAAATGACAGATTTTCGTATCACTGATTTAGAAGATTTGACTCCTTTGGATATCGAAGAATATCAGGAATATTTAAAAGTATATCAGGCTTCCAATCAGAGACTTGTCACAAATACGGAAAAAGGTCTTTCCCGTAAAATGTCTTCTTTACGGAGTTTTTATGCCTATTATTATAAAAGGGAGCTTATCCATAAAAACCCGACCTTATTAGTAAATATGCCTAAACTCCATGAAAAAGCTATTATAAGAATGGATTCCGATGAGGTTGCCCGTTTACTGGATTATGTAGAAAATTGCGGTGAAACGCTTTCTGGACAGGCAAAGCTCTATTATGAGAAGACCAAAGACCGGGATATTGCAATTCTGACGCTTTTACTTGGAACCGGAATCCGTGTATCCGAATGCGTTGGACTGGATTTGACAGATATTGATTTTAATAACAACTGTATTACCGTCACACGTAAAGGTGGAAATCAATCCGTTGTATATTTTGGTGATGAAGTTGAAACTTCGTTAAAAAATTATCTTGACAATAGTCGTGCCTTAATCACACCACAGCCTGGATATGAAAATGCACTTTTTCTGTCAACCCAGAAACGACGCATGGGTGTTCAGGCAATCGAAAATATGGTAAAAAAATATGCCAGTCAGGTAACTTCCAAGAAAATCACTCCACACAAATTGCGAAGCACCTATGGAACCGCCTTATACCGCGAAACAAGCGATATTTACCTTGTAGCCGATGTCTTAGGCCATAAAGACGTAAACACCACCAAAAAGCATTATGCAACCTCTGATGAGGACCGCAAACGTAAGGCTGCCAATGTGGTAAAACTACGGGAACCATAAAACTAAAAATAAGCTTGAACTTTTCGATTAATTTTTAGTTAATAAATTAATCCGAATATAAATCCAACAAAAATAAGCCCCAGCGAAAGGTACTTTCATTTCGTATAGGACTTATTTTTGTTTATGTTTATATTTATTCTTTATTGTTTGTCATATATTCTATTTTACTTTTTTACTTTACAGCCAGTTCATACATACCTGCGGCAGTAATCTGGATTGCCTGCATCAATTTATCAATTTCTACTCTTTCATTTGGCTGATGAATGACTGCAGGATCTTCTACAAAACATGGTCCAAATGCAACCATATTCGGGAATTCTTTTGCATAAGTTCCGCCACCGATTGCAAGCGGCTTATCATCTCTTCCTGTTTCTTCTTTGAATACCTTCATCAGTTTTGTAACAAGTTCTGAATCCTTCGGAACATATAACAGATGTGCATTTGTCTTTTCACGTACCACAAAACCAGCTTCTGTAATATGTTTAACTACGCTCGCATCTACTTCTTCTGCTTCTGCATTCTTTGGATAACGAATGTCCAATGTAAATGACATTTCTTTATCATCAAAATGAAGTACACCAAGGTTTAATGAAGTCTCTCCTGTTTCTTCGTCTGTATAATGTACACCTAAAGATTCTCCATGAACTTCTGTTCCAATCTTGTCTAAGATGAAATCCATGTAACGCTGGAAATCTCCGCCAAAATGATTTTCTTTTACTGCATTTAACAGCTTGATTGCAGCATTTACACCCAGTTCAGGAGTGCTTCCATGTGCACTTAATCCTACTGCTTCTACAATTGTCTTTCCATCTTCTTCTGTAACAGTAATTCCTTCAGTTGGTGTTACATTAAGTTTTCCCTTAACAACCAATTTACACTTTGGTGTAACCACATTTAATGCAAGTCCACCACCAAAATATTCTACTTCGATGTCACCCTTGTCTTTCACATCTCCATAGATAATGAAGTGGGACATTCCTTTTTCGCAGAAAATAAGTGGGAAATCTCCGTCTGGAGTAAAGCCGATAGTTGGCATTTCATAACCATTATTTACATAATAATCTGCACATGAGCATCCACATTCTTCATCCGAACCGAATAACACACGGATTCGTCTGTCAATTGGAAGCTGTAAATCACGGATTGCTTTTAATGCATATACTGCACCGATAATTGGGCCTTTATCATCCAGGCATCCGCGTCCCCATAAAATATTGTCATGGATTTCTGCTGCAAATGGCGGATACGTCCAGCCTTCTGCTCCTGCCGGCACTACGTCCACATGGCCCAATACACCAACCATTTCTTCACCTTCACCGTATTCAATCCATCCCATACGGTTATCTGCATGACCTGTTTTAAATCCGAGTCTTTTTCCTAATTCCAGTACATCTGTAAATGCAGCTTTTGGGCCTTCTCCATATGGCGCATCCGGTTTTGCTTCTCCACGTACACTTTCAATGCGCATATTCTGCTGGATTGATGCAAGAATCTCATCTTTCATCTCTAAAATCTTGTTGTTTAATGCATCATAACTCATGTTTGATTCTCCTTTTCTTATTCTTATTTGATAATTCTTTTTATGATTTATCATGTTTATAATTTATCATTATGATTTACCCTATTTATAACTTATCAGAATCCAAAACAATTGTGAATGGGCCGTCATTTACCAGGGATACCTTCATATCAGCTCCAAAGCAGCCTCTTGCAACCACTGGAACAGATTTTTTGCATTCATTGATGATGTACTCATACATATCATTTGCCATATCCGGCGCCCCCGCCTCGATAAAGCTTGGACGGTTTCCTTTTTTGCAGTTTGCATAAAGTGTAAATTGAGAAATCAGTAATAATTGACCATTTACATCTGCAAGTGATAAATTGGTTTTTCCATTTTCATCTTCAAAAATACGCAGTCCAACCATCTTTTTAATCATTTTATCTGCAATTTCTTTGGTATCTTCCTGACCTACACCAATCAGCACCATAAAGCCTTTGCCGATTTCACCGATTACTTTGCCATCCACCTTCACATTGGCTTCTGTTACTCTCTGAATTACAAACTTCATTTTATCTATATCCTCTTTTCTATATAATCTCTTATTTGTACATTCTTACCGGATATATCTTACCATTTTAGAACAGGATGGGCAATCGTTTCTTGTAATTTTCTAGTATATAAAATTCTCTTTCCCAAGTATAAATATCATCACAATTTCACGATACAAAAGGGCGGATTACTCCGCCCCATTTAATGTCTGATATTATAACCATATTTTTTAAAAACCTGAATTATAAAACAACTTTTCCTGCCGCTTCACATCTTGCAAGCACATCTTTGATTGCTTCTACTGTACCATCAATTCCTAACTTAGCACTGTTCAGGCTGAGATCATAACTTTCTACATCGCCCCATTTTTTATTGGTATAATAGTTATAATAGCTTGCTCTCTTTTTATCCTGTTTGATGATTAAATCTTTTGCCTTAGCATCAGTTGAATCTGTATCTCTTGCTACCCTGCGGATACGACTTTCCAAATCTGCATGGATAAATACATTTAACACATTGTCATAGGACTCCAGCGCATAATCTGCACAACGTCCTACCAATACACATGGACCTTCCTCTGCAATTTTCTTAATTGCTTCGAACTGCGCCAGAAATACCTTATGATTCAAAGGCATATCTGTATATGTACTAGAAGAATATCCCATAGAATATGTATCCATTACCAGCGAATACAAAAAGCTGCTGGTTGGTTTCTCATCATGAGTTTCAAACAATTCTTTGCAGATTCCACTGTCTTTCGATGCTCTTTCCAACATCTCTTTATCATAAAATCCGATTTCCAAATCCTTTGCCAGTTTTATACCAATTTCTCTTCCACCGCTTCCAAACTGGCGTCCTATTGTAATAATCATATTTGTTTTACTCATAATCATCACGCTCCTTATCATGTACATAAATATAATATGTACAGATATATTATAGCTTATAATGAGATAAATGTATATAAATTTACGTTTTTTTATTTAATTTTTCTCAAATTTTAATTTCGTCTTAACTTTTGAAGCAATTTTTCAAAGTATTCAGGAAGTGGCGCATCTATCTCCAGATATTCTCCTGTCCTTGGATGGGTAATTCCAAGGATCTTCGCATGAAGCGTCTGCCCCTGCAATTCCGGAAACGGACATTTCTGCGGCCCATATACACGGTCACCAAGCAATGGATGATGAATACTTGCCATGTGCACCCTGATTTGGTGTGTTCTTCCGGTCTCTAATCTGCAGGCAATATAGGTATAATTTCCAAACCGTTCCAACACTTCATAATGTGTAACCGCTTCTCTACCATTTTGAGGATTGACACACATTTTTTTCCGTTCCGTAGGATGCCGGCCAATCGGTTCATTTATGGTTCCACTGTCTTCTTTGATATTTCCATGCACAATTGCATGATACACCCGTTTTATAGAATGTACCTTTAGCTGCTCTGCCAGATTCTGATGTGCAAAATCATTTTTACAGACCAGAAGGGAACCTGTTGTATCCATGTCAATACGATGAACAATTCCCGGACGCATAACACCATTAATTCCTGACAGACAATCTCCACAATAATACATCAGTGCATTTACCAGCGTTCCACTGTAATGTCCTGCAGCCGGATGAACAACCATTCCCTTCGGTTTATTTACAATCAGAATATCATCATCTTCATATAAAATATCCAATGGAATGTTTTCCGGCACAATATCCGGTGCTGTAAGGTCTGGAATCGTCACCTGAATCCATTCATCATAGCTCAGTTTGTAATTTGCCTTTACTACTTTTCCATCAACCTTTACATGTCCATCTTTAATGAGTTTCTGCACATAAGAGCGCGATAACTCTTCCATCTGAACAGACAAGAATTTATCAATTCGTTCGTTCGTTTCTGTTTCTACTTGAAATTCCTGAATCTTCATGAATTCTACCTTTTCTTTTACTTTTTCTTTTTTGACGTATAGACTGCCAAGTCCTCTTCTTTGTATACAAAGAGTATCAGTACAGCCAGAACCGCAAAGCTGACCGTCACATAAATATCTGCCACATTAAAAATCGGAAAATCAATTAAACTGAAATAAAAGAAATCAACCACAAATCCCCGGACCATCCGGTCTATAAAATTTCCGATTGCTCCAGCAAGCAAAAATACAAGTGTAATCTTCATTGGTAAAAATTTCTTATCCCTTGGAGTCCGCCAAAAGCATGTAACAATCACTACTGCCATAATAATGGTAATGCACACGAAAAAAAACTGCTGATTTTGTAAAATTCCAAAAGCCGCACCTCGATTTTCCAAATAATGAAGTTCAAATACACCCTCCCATAGAACAAACGGCTCATTTCCCTTTAACTGCCTAAGTGCAAGCAATTTTGTAAACTGGTCAAAAGCAGTCAGAACGATTACAGCCAAAATCGCCCAAATGTACTCCTTGGTTTTCGTATTTTTTCCCATCATGTTCTCCTCTTTTTACACATATTTATACAATTCGATACAATATCGTCCCTTTTTGGTCTGAGATACAATTTCTTTAAACTGGAATCTGCCCATTCCACGGACAGAAATAATATCATCATCCTTCACGCGGTACGCATTGCTGGTAATCAGTTTTCCGTTTACATATACTCTGCCGCCCTCAATAAGAGGTGTCAGCTTACTTCTGGACGACTGAAAAGCAAGCGACAACAAAGCATCCAGCCGTACCGACGGGACAGTTCCCTTAATCACTTCAAATTTCGGTTCATACACAAAATCTGCAGAAGCCTCTATAGATGGAAGTACCACCGTATGACGCACCTTTACCAGTTCTTTTACCAAAAAGTCTGCCATGGATTCATGTACAAATACATACGCAGTCTTTTCCTGTACCAGGATATCTCCAATTTTTGTACGTTCAATTCCCAAATTCAAAAGTGCTCCCAGATAATCTCTATGCCCTAGTTTCTCTGCAAATTTTGAATGAACCGGTGTAATCTTCAGAATCTGCATAGGATACATCTGATGTATTTCTTCTTCCTCCATATACATAGAAAAAGCATCAGGTAGAAATGCAGCCATCTGACGCTCGGATTGAGTATACCCGCCAAAGGTTCGGTACGGAACCGGAAATAAATCCTTTGGCGTAGTATGTAAAATATTAAGTTCATTCAAATTCAGGAAATCTGAGTAAGTTGCAATTCCACGCTGATAAGCTGTATTGGATAATTCTACAAAACGCTTACGCAACAAAGTCTCTTCTTTTTCCATTCTTGTTTCCCACCATATTGAAAACCGACTGTCAGCTTAGTAACGATTCTGGATTGCCGGTGCACCTAAAGAGGAACCAAGTAAATCCTGTAAATCACCAGAAATATCTACATTTGCAGGAGTAACAAGGAAAATACTGTTAGAGATTTTCTGAAGGTTACCATCAATTGCAAATGTTGCACCGGAAATAAAGTCAATAATTCTCTGTGCATCTTCCAAATCCAGACCTTCCAGATTCAAAATTACAGTACGTCCTCCAAGAAGCGTTTCTGTGATTTCTCTGCTGTCTTCCATATTATTTGGCTTAATTACACATACTTCCATTGCTGGAGCACTCCTTCTTGCCGGCTGACGCATCGGTGTAACCTTGCTGTTATTTGCACGTCCGCTTCTCTTCGGCTCATATTCTTCTTCCTCTTCATCCATATCATAAGACGGCTTCTCTCTCTTGAAGAGTCCCTTTTTTGGCTTTTCCTCTTCGTAATCGTCGTCAAAATCATCATCTTCAAAGAAATCGTCATCATCATACTCATCATCTGATAATTTGATTACATCCAAAAACTTATCTAAAACACCCATTTTTTTACACTCCTATCTGTTGTACAATTAATCTACTGAATATAATTTCGCCTGCCAAAAATCGCGGTTCCCACGCGAACCATTGTTGCACCTTCTTCAATCGCAACTTCAAAATCATTGGTCATCCCCATCGAAAGAACACTCGTATTAACATTATTCACTCTTTTCTTTGCAATGTCAACAGATAATTTTTTTAAGTTAGCAAAATGTTTACGATTTTCTTCCGGATTTTCTACAAATGGTGCAATCGTCATCAATCCTTGCACCCTGATGTTTTGAAATCTTACAATTTCATCTACGAAATCCATCACATCTTCCGACATCAATCCAAACTTTGTATCTTCTTTTGCCATATTAACTTCTAACAGAACGTTTACAATAACACCTTTTTTAGCAGCCTCTTTGTCAATTTCTTCTGCCAGACGGATGGAATCTACCGAATGAATCATATCTACTTTATCAACGATATATTTCACCTTATTTCTCTGCAGATGTCCAATCATCTGCCAGTGAATATCTTTCGGCATTACTTCATACTTGTCCACCAACTCCTGTACTTTATTTTCACCAAAATATCTGGAGCCTGCTTCATAAGCCTCCTGCAGCATTTCGACTGGCTTTGTCTTACTGACCGATACTAATGTTACTTCTTCCCGTTTTCTTCCGGAACGTTCACATGCTGCGGCAATTCTTTTTTCTACATCCTGTAAATTTTCTGTTATCATGCTTCCATCTCCTTATTGACTGATAATGTCATTTTCCTGAACTGTACTTCCATCTAATGCAATGTGGTCATAATTGGATAAACCATATTTGTTTCCTTCTTCGATAATATAGTATTCTTCACTTTCGCACAAAATCTTTACCTGCGTAAATACTGCATATCCTTTGTTAATATTATAAACACCCTGTAATACGGTTTTCTCAGACAATGTCATTGTCTCTGTAGATTCCGGCTTTACAAGGATATCTCCATCCTGAAGCTGGCCTTTTCTTAAATAAACAAGCCCATTTTCTATGTCACGGCTGAAAATACTGGTTTCTACAAACTCTACTGTCCCTTTTTTTGCATTCTGACGCAGGACACCGGTACTTGAAGTAGAACCGCCGCCAGTCAGATAGTCCTCTGGTACTGCATAAAATTCCTGCTCTGCAACTGCCGATTTCGGAATCTTAAGTCCTGATTCATCCTCCAGAATCACTTCCACATCCAAATATCTGTCATCCACATAACGGATCATAGAATCTGATAAACTGATACATCCATATGCATCATCTGCTCCTGAATGATAGATTTTCAGATTTCCCCATACTGTCTGGTCATCTTTAACAAAACGTAGTTTAACATATTTACTTTCTTTATCTCCCATTGCATCCAGAAAATAATTTTCCATATCCTTTGAAAGCTTGATAACCAATGTCCAGTCCTCACTGGTAACCAAACGATATACTGGATCTCCGGCTTTTACCTGTGTATTATTTACCAATGACATTTTAGTATAATTGCTCTTGGTAAGCTCTGTATCTGTCACATCACCGGCCTTTAATCCCTCATACCCATCAACAGAATAACAAATAATCCCATCATCTGTTGATGTATATGTCGATGCACCATTTCCGGCTTCAGTTCCCAATAACTCATTTAATCTTGCAACCCGGTTCTGGGTTGTATTATTCTGCAAAACGGTACTGGTTTCATCCCGAAGCGTCTTAACTGACTGAAATTCATTCCGGTTAAAACTGTCATTAAATCCTTGTACTTTCTGCAACAGACTGCTCCAATTATCTGTTCCAAGATTTACTTCATCATTAGAATCCTGTGCACTGTCATTTAAAATAGCATCTGCCGTAAGTACATACACATTTTTTCCTGTTGCCACTTTCTTTCCCGACTCAAAGAAATAATTCACATATCCATCTTTTTCTGCGCGAACCACATTTTCTTCCCGCAACGCAATTCCGGTAAAAGAAGTATCTTTCAGGATACTGCCCTCACGTACTTCATAAACAGCTGTCTTGCTCTTGGAGAGATACAGAATGATTGTAACAATCAAATAAAAAAAGATAACTCCAAATAAAACAACACCGATATTTAAATGTGGTTTTTTCTTATACTTTTTAATGCTGACGATATCTTTATTCTCAGCCATGAAAAGACCTCCCAATTTCTATTTCAATCTGCCAAGTGCTGCACCGTTTAAATAATGGCATTCTTTTCCCTGGTAATGATTTTCTGTTTCCATTTTTTGAAGAAGTTCATCCTTCAATTTCCACCAGCTGCATCCCCAGTTAGAAAACACAGCATCTTTTTCCGGGACACGCGAAAACAAACGTTCCACTGCAATTGTCTCAGGAATCTGCTCTAAAAATGTAATCACTCTTTCAAAATATTCTTCTTTGGAGCATAAAGCAATCTCCCCTGCCTGATACCATTCATATAATCTTGTATCAGGTGAAATATAAAGTGAATGAAGCTTCACAATATCCACACCTAATGCAGTGAGAATTCTTGCTGTTTCCCTTGCATCCACAAGTGTATCTCCAGGGAGATTTAATATGACATGGGTACAAATTTGAAAACCTGTATATTGCTTTATCATAAGAACAGCATCAATAAATTCTGCCAGTCCATGTCCCCTGTCTATTTTCTCAAGCGTGTGATAATTAGCTGTCTGAAGTCCAAGTTCTACAGTCATTTCAATCCCGGCTCGTTCTCTTAGCTCCTGCATAACATTCAGATAATCTTTCGTAATACAATCCGGTCTTGTAGAAACAGAAATTTCTACAATATCAGGAAATGCAGCAGCTTCCTGAAGATACATGCGAAATTCTTCAACTGGCAAAAACGTATTGGTATAATTCTGAAAATACGCAATATATTTACCAGCATGATATTTACGTGCAATCAATTCCCGCGTTTTTTCAAGTTGTTTCGTTACACCATTTGATGAAGCCATTGCCTCAAATCCCGTCCCTGCACCGGCACAGAACGCACAGCCTCTTCCATCCATTCGATTTGGGCAGGTAACCGGAAGATTAATCGGTAATTTGTATACTTTTTCTCCATATTTTTGTTTTAGATAATCTGAATATGCATAATATAACATTTTTCTTTTCCTGAATAAATAAATATTTTCGGTACATACTATTTTTGAGATTAAACAAGGAGGAACACAAACATGAAATGGTTTGATAATACCGCTCTTACTCTTGTAATCATTGGTGCCATTAACTGGCTCCTCATCGGCATCTTCCGTTTCGATGCAGTCGCATGGATATTTGGAAGTCTTACATGGATTAGTCGAATTATCTACACACTTGTCGGACTCTGTGGTATTTACCTCATCAGTCTTTACGGACGTATGAACAGCATGTCCGAGCTATAATTTGACGATGTATGTCCATACATTTTACCGGCCATTACACAAGGAAGAGGGGTACCGCACAGACGTGATGCCCCTCCTGTTTGTATTTACATGCTCTACATGTTCTTACGGAATCGCCTCAATTAAACTGGTCATATCCTGATACAATACACTCTTTGCATCTGCTCCCATCACAATTGAAATATAGTCCTTACCAGCCGCATCTTTTTCCAACAGGACAAGACAATAACCGCCTTCATCTGTAGTTCCGGTTTTGCCCCCAAGAATGGTAACATTATCTGGCTTTTCTGCAAGTCCTTTTGCATAATAGTTGGTTGCATGAAATGTTGTCTGGGCCGTGCTGCCATCTGCATTTCTATAACTTACTGTACATGCATCCTGATTGATAATATTTATAAATCGTTCATCTTGTATACATTTCTGAAAAATCAGATAAATATCATACGCCGTAGTATAATGGTCATCTTCATGCAGTCCATGTGGATTACAATAGTGTGTATTATATGCCATCAGTTCTTTGGCACGTTCATTCATCATCTGTACAAATGCTTCTTCCGTACCTCCGATATGCTCTGCGATTGCCACCGCCACATCATTTCCCGAATACAACAAAAGTGCATTTAACAGTGCTTCTAATGTCCATGTCTGTCCCTTTTTAATTCCACACACCTGTGCTGCCACCGGGAAGCTGGAAGCATCCGCATTGGCACTGATGACTACTTCATCATCCAGATTTCCATTTTCCAGTGCAAGAAGTGCAGTCATAATCTTGGTAATGCTTGCAGGATAGACTTTCTTATGAGCGGAATATGAATACAATACCTTCTCTTCCGTCTGGGCGTAAAGTGCCGCAGCCTGCACACTTGTATCTTCCTCATAACCATCCAGTTCTACATCCGACTCTGATACACATAAATCTTCTGCAAATAATCTTCCTGTATATAAATTCTTACTATAATTTTCTTTTTCATACGCTGCAACAGACTTCTGATTCTTTCCACCACAGCCACACACGGAAATTGTCAGAATCAGAATACTGCATATTACAGATGCTTTCCACTTATTTGTACATTTCACGCCAGTCCAAATCTCCTCTGTCTAAAGCTAATATAATAATCTCTGCTGTAGCAAGATTCGTTGCCATAGGAATATTATGTACATCACAGAGACGAATCACATCATTTACATTCGGTTCATGTGCCTTTGGATTCGAAGGGTCACGTAAAAAAATTAACGCATCGATATCATTCTGTGCAATCTGGGCTCCCAGTTGCTGCTGCCCTCCAAGCGGTCCTGCTAAATACTTATGAATTGATAAATTTGTCACTTCTTCAATCAACCGACCGGTTGTCCCTGTAGCAAACAACTGATGTTTACTTAAAATTCCACGATAAGCAATGCATAAATTCTGCATCAGTGCCTTTTTTGAATCATGTGCAATGAGTCCAATATTCATGCTCATTCCCCCTCTTTTATTTCTATTTTATCTATTGATACTTTTTAGGCTGTAAACCTACATTTAACACAAAGCCAATTCCCATATACATACTGACAAGCGAAGTCAGTCCATAACTTACGAACGGAAGCGGAATACCTGTATTTGGAAAAATACCAGTTGCCACACTAATATTGATAAAAGACTGGATTCCTATCTGTGCTCCGATTCCGCAACAGATAATCCGCCCTGCAAGATCCTGCGCCCTCATTCCAATTATAATACATTGTATCACTATTAATAATAACAGCCCAATCACAATACAGCAACCTACAAATCCCAATTCTTCACCTACAATTGCAAAAATAAAGTCCGTCTGCGGCTCCAGAATATAATTTCCGTTTTTTACAGATGTTGTTGTGTTATTATTCAGGCCCTTTCCTGTAAGCTGCCCTGAACCAATTGCCATAATCGAATTCATCTGCTGGTACGCTTCATCATCCGCATACTTTTCCGGTTCCAGCCAGGCAAGAATACGTTTCTGCTGATAAGGCTGTAAAAACTTCTGATTTGGTTGTACAGCAGCACTGATAAAAATCACTGCTGCAGGAATCAGAATTGCAAATACTGTTCCAATCAATTTATAACTCAGTCCACCAATAAACATCACAATTCCAAATACGACTGCCATTGAAATTGTCGTAGACAAATCCGGCTGCTTCACTACCAGAATCAGGGTCGGTGCCATCAGTCCTATGGACGTAATGATTGTTTTTGGAGTATTAATTGTCTCTTCATGGTCCATCAGATATTTTGCGAAAAATAATATCATAATAATTTTCGTTACTTCTGAAGGCTGGAAAGTCGTCACTTTCAAATCTATCCATCGTTTTGCCCCATTTACCTCAGTTCCAAAAAATCTTGTAAATACAAGCATTGCAATATTTAAAAAATATAAAACCCAGTAAAAATTCAACACCCACACATAATCCAGTAATGAAATTACCACCATGGCAATAATTCCAATTCCTAGTCCCAGAATCTGTTTGTTCTGCACAGATGCTTTTGCACTTCCAATGACCATGATTCCTAAAACGGTCAAAACAAGCACAGTAATCACCAATGTAAATTTATAATCTTTTAGTTGATAGGGTTTCATTTTTTTTGTTATTTTCACAGTTCTTCTCCTGATAATGTAATATAAATCTTTTTTCTCGTAATTTTGACATCAAAGTCTTTCTCTGAAATTTTCAAGTATTTTCTAAGCGTGCTGTAAAGTTCCCTGTACAACATATCATATGTATCCGGCTGGCATTGTACTCTGTCAGAAGCAAGAAGTGTCTTTAGCCGGTCTTTTGCCACCGTAACAGAAGATGCTGTCACACGTTTCTCAAATACTTTCATTTTCGTCCCTCCTAATTTTTACGAAACACATGAGTCAGTTTTGATAGAAATCTCTTGTTTTTTTCAAAATTAAGAAAGGGAACTTCTTCTCCCGTAATACGCCTGCAAATATTTTTATATGCCTGTCCAGACTGAGCGTCCATATCCAGCACTGGTTCTCCCTGATTGGTCGCAATCACAACCTGCTCATCGTCTGGAATCACTCCGATTAAATCTGCTGACAAAATTTCTGTGACATCTTCCACTGACATCATATCGCCGCGCTTTACCATCTCAACCCGCAGTTTATTGATAATTAAATCTATCTTCTTTATCCGATTTGCTTCCAGAAGTCCGATAATACGGTCTGCATCACGAATAGCCGATACCTCCGGTGTAGTTACCACCAGTGCCCTGTCTGCTCCTGCAATCGCATTCTGAAATCCCTGTTCAATTCCCGCCGGACAGTCAAGCAGTACATAATCATACATCTGCTTTAATTCCGCAGTAAGTTTTATCATCTGCTCTGGTGTAACTGCTGATTTATCCTTTGTCTGTGCAGATGGAAGCAGATACAGATTTTCATACCGGCTGTCCTTGATTAATGCCTGATTCAGACGGCATCCACCTTCAATCACATCCACCAGATTATAAACAATCCGGTTTTCCAGCCCCATTACCACATCCAGGTTACGCAGCCCCAAATCCGTATCAATAACCAGAACATTTTTTCCCATCTCAGCAAGTCCTGCTCCGATATTTGCTGTTGTGGTTGTCTTTCCAACTCCGCCTTTTCCTGATGTTACAACAATGATTTCACCCATTTTATACTCCTCCTACCAATCTTGATCTTTCAGTGGGTCAATATAAATGCGATCACCATCCATCCATGCAATCTTGGCCTCTGGTTTTTCTTCCTTACGGATATACATATGGTTCTCCATAATATCGGCAATCCGAAGAGACTGAGGTTTCATAGACAATGCTACAATAAACGCATTCTTATTTCCTGCTGCACCGGCATGTACATTGCCCCAAATTGTACCAAGTACTACAATATTCCCCTTGGATACAACCGTAGCTCCATACTCTACATCTCCAAGGACAATAATGCTCTTTTCTGATTCCAGCACTTGTCTTTTCTTTAAGGTACCTCTGTAAAACTGACCTTCTCTTCTTGGCATATCTTCCAGACTCTGCTCTACCACGCTCTGATACAGGCGTTCCGTATTTTCATTGTTGTCAAATATACAGACAATATTAACCTTTGCCGTTTCTATAATGGTTTCAATCACTTCCTGTTCCTGTACTTTCGTCAGGACATGTCCCTCAAAGGTAATTGCCATGTTTGCCCCCCTGAAAAAACGGGCAGACTCTGTAAATTTTTCCTTTATCTCTTCCAGTATCTCACGAAACTCTGACTGTGGGTCCATATAGACAATCAATCCATATTTATTACTCTTTATCATCACTTTCTGTTTCATTCTCTCACCCCTCTAGTCACTGTGTACCGTACCGGATAACGTAGACGCTTTTCCAGTTACCAGTTCACTATAATCAGCCAGACCATAGTAATATCTTACCAAATCCCGGCCTATCTGACCTACATAAGAAGATTCATAACCATTTTTAATACGGATTGCAAACGCAATCTCCGGATTACTGCTCGGCGCAAACCCTACAAATAATCCGTGGTTTGCATGGGTTTTGCTCTGCTGGGCAGTACCTGTTTTTCCTGACATTTCAAAATCTCCCAGGACATCATAAGTACGGCTGCTTGTAATAACCGCACGCATGCCCTGCTGGACAGTACTCCATGTTCCTGCGGAAACGTCTGTAATGTTATTCAGTATATCCGGTTCCTGCTGTTCCACTACCTGACCGGATACATCCGTCACCTTGTCTAACAAAGTAAGATTATATACGGTTCCTTTATTTGCAATAGCAGTAATATATCTTGCAAGCTGCGTAGTCGTATAGTTATTGGTTCCCTGACCAATTGCAGAACGAACAGAATCCTCATCTGATATCTCCGGTTCTGATTCCGGTATCTCAATTCCAGTGGTCTGGTTTAGTCCAAAAGAGGTTGCATATTTTGCCAAAGTTGCCAGCCCCTGGTCTTCCGAACGTTCTTCTCCGGATTCTGTATTCTGTCCGGTAAGTCCAAGCCGGTAGCCAACTTCGTAGAAAAATACGTTGCAAGAATTCTGAATACCGCCAACCACATTCAAAGTACCGTGAGATTTCGGATAAATCCAGCATTTCGGGCTTAAATATGTCTTGTCATAAACACCGGTACAGGTCACGGTACTCTGAGCATCGATGACTCCCTCTGTCAGACCTGCAACAGCAACCAGTGGTTTATAAGTAGAACCAGGCGCAGTCCGTTCCTGCGTTGCATTATTATAAAGCGGTGATGCCTGGTCATGAAGCAGCTTACTGTAATAAGCCGAATCCATGGTATTGGCAAGCCGGTTATTATCATATCCCGGATAAGAGACACATGCCAGTAACTTTCCTGTATTCGGATCTGTCACAACCACTGACCCCGTACATGGCTCCAGTCCAAGCTGACCCGGAGTAATCTGAAGATTATCAATTGCATTCCGCAAAAAATCATAGGCAGATACTGCACCTCTGTCCAGATTCTGATACTGAGTTTCATCATAATCCAGTACCCCCTGCTCATAGAGCATCATACAGATTTGTCTTCCTGTAATTTCACCGGAACGAATCATATACTTGTAAATCAGCTTATCAAACTGGGAATCCTGGGAAAGCTTGGAAAGAATCAGTTTTACAAGTCCCTGATAAGTTTCATTCAAATCATTGTACGTACTGTCTTCATTCAGATAGTTCTTAAGCAGCGAAGTATCTACCCAGTTCTGGGATATAGCATAATTCAAATATGTATAAAGACTAATACTCTCATCATTTTCCCACTGTAAATAGGTTGTATCATTCTTATCAATTTTATCGGTCAGAAGCAGGGATGTATTCGAAGTCAGCAGAGTACTTACAATATAACTCTGGTACGCCTGCATCTCCTTGGAACAATTACTGTATGCATCCGCATCTGCACTTTCAAGCTGCGTCTGAATCGCACTCAGTACCGATTCTTTTCTGGCTGCAAAACTTTGATTTACCGCAGCTTCTGTCACTCCGGCATCTTTTTCGGCAAAATGATTGGTGTCCAGAATCTCATTCGCAAAAAAGGCATTATATACATCCCCAATCGGAATAACCACATCACTGTCGTCTCCTACCTGATTCCGGTCATATTCCATTACATTCTGTATCTTTGCAAGCAGAATACCTGCCAGCTTTTCTTCCAGTAAATCATAGGCAACCTTCTGTAAATTTGCATCTATGGACAAATACACATCATTTCCCGCCCCGGATTCAGAAACCTGAATAGATTCAATCACCTTTCCTACGTTATTAACGTACATTTTGATTTCACCTTTGGTTCCCTGAAGCTGGGCATCCATTACCTGTTCCAGTCCGGCCTTTCCCACAATGTCTGTAAGTGAATATTTTTTCTGTTCTTCCTTGTCCAGATTATCATATTCGCTCTGGGAAATCTGTCCTGTATAACCAATCAGTGAAGCAAAATATTTGCTGTCATTATAGGTACGCAGAGACTCTTCTGCGATATTGATTCCCTGAAGGCTGTCAAGATTCTCCATAATTGCGGCTTTTGTCTGCTCGGACACATCACTGGCTATGGTTGTTGCCACATACTTCTGAAACCGGTTCAGGCTCATGGCATAACGGATATTTACCCGCTTAAGTACTTCTGCCTTTGTATAGGCTTCCTGATCAATTCCATAACCATATTTTTTATCGGTGCACAAATAATCAATCATCTGCTGGGCCGTACAGTTCTTCTGTTCCTCACTCAGCTTATCAATCGTTGCAAGGCCGTAGACATCTGCAATAAAGCGCAGTCTTGATGTCCCTTCATCCATGGTGTACTCATACTCATCATTATCGTTTAACACAATCTTAAAATTACTGATAATGGAATCACCATTTGCTTCTACGATATCAATCACTCGTCCAATGGTTTCATTGATTACCTCGTTTTTCTCCGCTGTGGTATCATAAACACCATTGTCCTCCAGAGTAACCGAATATGCCAGCCTGTTATCTGCAAGAACCACTCCGTTTCTGTCCAGAATACGTCCTCTGGTTCCCTGTACTTCCTTTGTTTTCTGTATCTTTAATGTATAATCATCCAGGTATTCCTGTCCACTTACAATCTGAAGGTAGAACACACGCTGTACTAAAATTCCTGTCAGCACGCAAAAGACAAGAATCAATACAAATGTTCTGGACTTTACCAGTTCCAGTATCCAGGATTTCAATCGTTCAACCCACTTAAACAAATTTACTTGCACTCCTTTTTTCTTTCTCTTCCAGTAACCGGTTAATATGCAGCAGAATCTGATACAACACCAATGTCACCAGAATGGTATATACTAATTCAGGCATAATGATATGTCCGAAATAATAACCGAATTTAAAATCGCTTTTTAGCATGAATAAAAATACATATACTGCAATACTATATAAAAACTCACTTACGGAAATAAGGGCAATTGGCAGCTTCACATCTTCATCATAGAACACTTGCTTAAAGAAACCGTTTCCGAAGCCTATCATCATATAGATAAAAGCATAAAAACCAATCAGTCCGCCGCCCAGTACATCCTTTAGCAGCCCGCAGCAGAACCCTGTTATCAGCCCTTCCTTTTTTCCACGCATAAACCCAATGGAAGAAGTTACAATAACAAGTGTATTTGGTATTACAGAAGCCAGTGCCAGATGTGGAAACACGGTTGTTTCCAGCAGATAGCACACAACTACCATAACTACATATACAGCAATACGTTTCAATTTTCGCATTTTCTATTCCTCTTTTTTAATCAAATCATCCTTTGTTACTGTAATGACCAGTACTTCCTGCAGTTCTTTAAAATTTGTAGCCGGAATAATATAACCGGAACGGGTCAGGTTGTTCGAATCCACATGAATTTCAGATACATATCCGATCAAAAGCCCCTGCAGATATTTATTACTGATATTTGATGTGACAACCTGTTCTCCAATCGGAACTTCATTGCCGTTATTTTCCAATTGCTGGAACTTAATTACCCCATCGTCAATCAGTGTCAGATCACCACTCACAATACATTTATCGAAGGTGGTCAGAATCATGGCACTGACATTTTTATCATCAATCACCGAACTGACAATGGCATAGTTTGGCCCTACATCCGTCACAATTCCAACCAGCCCTGCACCAGATAATACATTCATATCTTTACGGATTCCATCCTGACTTCCCTTATCAATTGTAAAAGACGAATACCAGTTGCTGTTATCACTTGCGATTACATTAGCCCCTACTTTTGGATAATCGGCTGTATTCTGGTCCATCTTGTATAACTCCTGCAAACGCTCCAGAGTGGCTGCATTCTGCTTGAGCTGGTTATTTTCTACTGTCATATCAGCCAGCTTCTGTTTCAGTGACTGATTCTCTTCCTTCATTTCCTGAAGAGTGGCAAAGTTATCTGACACATCGCTCATCCACATTCCTACGGTATTGATGCCCTTTTGCATAGGAACGACCGTATACCCCGCAATCCACGAAAGCGGATTTCCCGTGCGTTCTGCAAATCCGGAAAGTCCCATCAGAATAATACATACAATTGCCAGTATCAGCAACAGATATTTACTTGAAAGTGAAAATTGATTCTTTGTTTTCATTTATCTCAACCACCTATATCTATCATCCATCATGGAATAAGTAAGACTCTTCCATTCCTTCGATGTCATTATTTTACTCAATCCCTCAACCGTACAGACTTCCGGTCTTCTTGTTACATGGACCGGATAGCCAAGCGCCTCTTCTATGTATCTGGACAGTCCTGGCAAATTGGAAAGTCCTCCTACCAGATAAATTCCATTTTTCTGAATCGCACGCAATACTTCCGGAGGTGTTCTATCCAGCATAAGCTGAATATTAGATACACACTCAGCCAGCGGCTCCCTTATGGCCGCCCGCACAAGACTGATTGGAACTTCCACCTGTTGAGGTACGCCTGTCAGTAAATTGCGTCCTGCCACCACCATAGCTGAACCGCTGTCTCCGCCAAAAATACCAAACCGGCGTCTCAGCATTTCCGCTGTAAGCTGTCCAATCAGGAAATCATAACGTCTCCTCACCAAATGCGAAATTGCAGTATCCATAGATGTCCCGCCAATTTTCAACATTTTGTTCAAAACAAGGCCGCCCATTGCAACCACGGAAATTTCCGTTGTCTCAGCTCCTAAATCTACAATCATAATCCCCTTTGTCTGTTTTACATCAATCCCAAGACCAATTCCCTGAGCAAGTGCACGTTCTACAATGCTGACTTCTTTCGCCTTTGCAGCCGAATGTACAACCAGATCAAAGAATGCTCTTTTTTCCACCTCAGTAACATCGGTAGGCACTGCCACAACATACTTGGCTCCCAGAGAGAACCGTCTTTTTTTCTTAAGGATACTCTGCAAAAGATATTGCATATCACTGAAACGGCTGATAACACCTTCTTTCATTGGAAATACTACCTCAATATTTCCCGGTGCTTTTTCAAACATTTCATATGCTTCATCTCCCACCGCAAATATGTTTTTTTCATCTGCGATAGCTATGACATTCTTTTCCTTCCAAATCGTATCCTGTTTCTTGTCATATACTTTAATTTCGTATGTACCAAGGTCAAGACCGTATACATTACGTGCCATCTTCTCTATTCCTTTCAATATTATGCATCCCGCAGGAGTTTCTCTTCTGCGAAACTGACATAACAATTATCTCCAATTATGATATGGTCCAGCAGTTCAATTCCAAGAAGACTGCCGCCTTCCCGGACACGTTTTGTCACCAGAACATCCTCCTTGCTCGGAGACGGGTCGCCGCTGGGATGATTATGTAATAAAATAATATAAACCGCCTGCTTTTGAAGCGCCTCTAAAAACAGTTCTCTCGGAGAGACAACCGACATGTTGATCGTTCCTTTGGAAATCTCACTTTCTCCAATCAAACGCAAGCGTCCATTCAGCATCAGAAGCTTCATATGCTCCTGCCTGCGATGACGCATATCCTCCATATAATATTCTGCAATCGTATGAGGTTTGGAAAAATCCAATTCCTGTCCGGCTGAAAATTGGGACATTCTTTTTGACAATTCACAAAGACAAAGAATTTGAATTGCTTTTACTTTACCAATTCCGTGTATTTTCAAAAGCTCTTCTTTTGTCCAGTTCTGCAGATGGGTCTGCCTATTGTCTGGTGTTCCTCTCTCCGGATATAAAAGTCTGCGCGCCAGACTAAGCGCATTCTCACCCTTAGTCCCAGTCCGCAAAAGCACCGCAAGCAGCTCCACATCTGTAAGACTGCCCGCCCCAAAACGCTCACATTTTTCATATGGACGTTCTTCCAGAAGCATTTCTTTTATATTTTCTTTTTCACTCATTCTCTTTCCGAATTTGTCTTCTCACACAAACAAACCTGAACCCAACCGAGAGATGCACCTGCATCTCATAAGAAACGATGATGTTCCGTTGTTGTTCTCACATCACAAACTGGTATTATTCTAGCATATTTCAAAAATCGTGTATAGACTTTTCGGTTATTAATTTTTTATTAAGCTTCTGCTATTTGTCGAATGTGCGAAATTTTTTTCGAATCATTTCTGCAATTTTCATACCGTCCACTGCTGCCGATGTGATTCCTCCTGCATATCCGGCCCCCTCTCCGCATGGATAAAGCCCGCTGATCATACTTTCCATCTGCTCATTTCTTAATATACGGACCGGAGAAGAGGTTCTGCTTTCTACCGCAGATAATACAGTATCCGGGGCACTATATCCTTTGATTTTTTTGCCGAATTCTTCCATTCCGCCGACCAATGCCTGATTCAATTCTTCCGGTAAAATCGGCTTCAGGGAAGTATACTGATATGCTCCTTTCATACAAGGTGTCAGTTCGGATTCTTCTGGTTTTTCTTCTCCCTTTTTCTGTCCGGTAACTTCTTCATAAAAGTCCCCGTATCTCTGCACCGGAATTTTTCCGTTGCCTACTTCATAAGCTGCCTTTTCCAGCTTCCTCTGAAACACAATTCCCGCAAGCGGATGTTCACTTCCAAAATCTTTCGGAAATACAGTTACAATCACTGCACTGTTTGCATTTTGGCTCGCCCTGTCATGATAGCTCATTCCATTTACAGCCAGCATTCCCTCTTCCGAGGACGCATTTACCACATATCCGCCCGGACACATGCAAAAGGTATAGACCCCTCGTCCATCTGGAAGCTTCGCCGTCAACTTATAAGCAGCCGCACCGAGCTCTTCCGGATAACCCTCTCCATACTGGGACTTGTTAATCATTTTCTGTTTATGTTCCGCACGGAATCCGACTGCAAAAGATTTCGGTTCCATTGGAATCTTCTGTTGATACAGTTGATAAAATGTCTCCCTTGCACTGTGTCCCGGCGCAAGAACTACCACCTCTACCGGAATGCACTGTACTTTCCCGGTTTGTAAATTTCTTAATTCCAATCCAGTCACTTTGCCATTATGTTCGTCCAGCAGTAACTGCTCCATTCTGGTATGAAACTGCACGGAACCTCCCATTTCCAGTATTTTCATCCGCATACTCTTCAGCACATTGCATAAAATATCTGTTCCAATATGCGGTTTATTTGCATAGAGAATGTCTTTTGGAGCCCCATGCTCCACAAATATTTCCATCACTTTGTGAATCCGGTTTCCCGGGTCCTTTACCAACGTGTTTAATTTTCCATCGGAAAATGCGCCTGCTCCGCCTTCTCCGAACTGTACATTGGAATCCGGTTTCAGAACACCCGTTTTCCAAAATGTTTCCACATCCTGCTGCCGCTCTTCCACCGGTGCTCCCTGCTCAATCAAAACCGGGCGATAGCCCGCTTCTGCCAGAAAATAAGTGCAGAAAATCCCCGCCGGCCCACAACCGATGACATAAGGTCTTTCGTTTAAATCCTTTCCATCTGGATTCCCATCTGGAAAATGATATTCTGGTTTCTGACAGCATTCCACATTTTTATCCTGATGTTTCTTTTTCAGCTTCTGATACACGGACGCTTCGCCTTTTACCTCCGCATCCAGTGTATACACATAATACAGCTCCGGTTTTCTTCTGGCATCCAGAGACTGTTTCCATATGTTCCATGATAAAAGCTGTCCTTTTTCGATGTGCAGCATTTTTATCAGTTTCTTTTCCAGTTCCTCTTCGGTATGGGTAACCGGAAGTTTTACCTGACTGACTCTAAGCATTGGCTGCTCCTTTCCCGGCAACATATCCGCTGGACCACGCCCACTGCAGATTATAGCCACCGCAAATACCATCTACGTCTACCAGTTCTCCTGCAAAAAATAATCCTTTTACCAGTTTGGACTCCATATTTTCTGCATACAGTTCCTTTGTATTTACACCACCTGCGCAAATCTGTGCCTGTTCAAAAGATTTCGTCGCTCTTATCGTAGTCCGGAACTTTTTCACGGTCTGGACAAGCCGTTTACACTCTTGTCCGGTAAGCATTCCCGCTTCTTTTTCTGGCCTGATATCCGCTCTTTTTAGAAACACCTGTGCCAGTTTCTTATGGAAAACTCCGGTAAAGAACATTTCCATTTTCTTGTCTGGTCTCTCCGATATCCGTTTTTTCAAGTAGGTGTCAAATACTTCTTCCGAAATATCCGGCATAAAATCCAGAACTGCTTCTACTTTTTGTTTTTCATACAACCCACGCGACGCAAACCTGCTTACTTGAAAAACCGGAATTCCTGAAATCCCATACTCTGTAAGCTGGATTTCGCCTGTATCATCTGCGACAGTCTTGCTATCCACCAGCATCGTCACTTTTCCATAAACCCGGACGCCTGCCAGTGCTTTATAAAAATTCTCACTGCATTCAAGCTGAACTAGAGCCGGAACCACCGGAATCATACTATGCCCCAAACTTTTTGCAAGAGAATAACCACTTCCATCACTTCCAAGCTTCGGTGCTGCTTTTGACCCCGTAGCCAGAATCAGTGCATCCCCATGAAAAATCTGCTTTCCCAGTTCTTTTGAAATTCCCTCTACGCGGAAGCCTTTTCGTGTAATCTGGATTTTTTTCACATCCATACCAGTGCATACGTTTATTTTACGTAGCTCCACTTCCATGCGGAGCACATCCAACACGGCACTTGCCTGCTCCGAAAACGGATAAAGACCTCCATTTTTCTTCTTTCCCATAATGCCAAGTTCTTCAAAAAAACACATTGTTTCTTCATACGGAAACCGGGAAATGACTTTCCACGGAAACTGCTCTTCATCGCTTCGGTAGTCTGATGGTGTCTGATATTCATTTGTAAAATTGCAACGGCCATTTCCGGTGGATAGGATTTTCTTTCCAATCCGGTCATTATGCTCCAGAATTCTTACCTCTGCGCCTTCTTTTGCCGCAGTAATGGCAGCCATCATTCCGGCTGCCCCACCTCCAACTACAATCACTCGTCTTTTCATCTGGGACTCCTTATAATTCTTTCACAACTCCTGCTTCACATAATTTCTGTAAAGACATCAGAATACCAAGCTTTGCATGCTCCCAGGTAAGTCCTCCCTGAAAATACACCGCATATGGCGGTTTAATCGGTCCATCCGCACTCAGTTCAATGGAAGACCCCTGCACGAAAGCTCCGGCCGCCATAATTACCTCGCTGTCATAGCCCGGCATTGGACCCGGAACCGGTTTTGCATAGCTGTCTACCGGAGCAGCAGCCTGAATCCCCTCGCAGAATGCAATAACGCCTTCCGGTGTTCCAAAGGTTACTGCCTGAATAATATCATGACGGCTTTCTGTTCCATTTGGAACTACACCGAAGCCTAACTTTTCAAAAATATTTGCCGCAAAAATCGCACCCTTTAAGGCACCTGCCACAACAGTTGGTGCAAGGAAGAGTCCTTGATAGAAGGACTGCATAACACCAAGAGAAGCGCCTACTTCTTTTCCAAGTCCTGGCGAAGTAAGACGGTAAGCACACTGTGCAATCAAGTCCTTGCGTCCTGCTACATAGCCGCCAATTGGCGCAAGTCCACCTCCCGGATTCTTGATTAAAGAGCCGACCACAAGGTCTGCACCCACATCACTCGGTTCTCTTTCCTCTACAAACTCTCCATAGCAGTTGTCCACCATACAGATAATATCAGAGCGGATACTTTTTACAAATGCAATCGCTTCCCCAATCTGTGCCACGGAAAAGCTTGGACGGGTCTGATATCCTTTTGAGCGCTGAATGGTTACCAGTTTCGTTTTATCCGAAATAGTTTTGCGGATATTTTCAAAATCAAAGCTTCCATCTGCAAGTAAATCAACCTGCTTGTAAGTCACTCCGTATTCAGCAAGAGAACCGGTAGACGGACGGATTCCAATCACCTCTTCCAGAGTGTCATAAGGCTTTCCGGCAATGGAAACCAGCTCATCACCCGGACGCAAGTTCGCAGAAAGTGTCAGTGCAAGCGCATGGGTTCCGCAGGTAATCTGTGGGCGCACCAATGCATCCTCTGTGTGGAATACATTGGCATAGACTTGTTCCAGTGTATCTCTTCCATAATCGTTATATCCATATCCTGACGCATAGTTGAAGCATTCTGCTCCCACTCTTGCCTCCTGCATGGCATGAACTACTTTTAACTGATTATATTCTGCCATCTTATCAATTTCTGTAAATCGTTCTTTTAAATCTTCCAGTATGCTTGTACCAAAGGCATATACCTTTTCCGAAATTCCCATTTCCTTATAAATTGCCATTGTCTGTTCCTGTATATTCATATTACAAAATCTCCTTCGTTTTTAATATAGTTAACATTTCATCCAGAATCCTGTCTTCATCGTATTGAAATGCAGATTTATTAATCCAGCAGACATCCTTTTCCCGTTTGAACCAAGTAATCTGCCGTTTTGCAAAATGTCTGGTATCTCTTTTTAAAATATAAATCGCTTCATCCAGTGTCAGTTTTCCATCCAGATAATCCAGAATTTCCTTATAGCCAAGTCCCTGCATGGAAACCATGTCTCTGGTGTAGCCCTCTTCGTACAAAGCCTTTACCTCATTCAGAAGTCCTTCCTCTATCATAAGGTCAATCCGCTTTTCAATCCGTTCATATAATCGCTGACGTTCATCCATCAAAACAAAATATGCAAAGGCATAAGGAGATTCTTTCTGTCGCTCTCTTTCATTGTGCTCGGAAATAGGCTGTCCGGTCTGACGGTAATATTCAATCGCCCGTACCACCCGTTTCACATTATTGGCATGAATGCTTTCCGCAGATTTAGCATCAATCTCCTGAAGCATATGATGTAAATATTCTGCTCCTTTTTCTTTTACAATGGTTTCCAGTTCTGTACGGATGCTATTATCTTCTTCCTCCTGCGTAAAATCAATATCATAGAGAAGCGCCTGAATATAGAATCCAGTTCCTCCAACCACAATAGGAATATGTCCGTTTGCATAAATTTCATTCATTGCCTGTTTTGCCATCTGTTGGAACAGTACTACATTAAATTCTTCCGCCGGGTCGAGTACATCAATCAGATAATGTCTGACTCCCTCCATCTCTTCCGGACGGATTTTTGCAGAGCCAATATCCATTTTTCGATACACCTGCATGGAATCAGCAGAAATAATTTCCCCACCTATGGCTTTCGCAAGCCCAATGGATGCCTTTGTTTTTCCTACTGCTGTAGGACCGGTCAGAATAATGAGCGGTTTCTTTTTCATATCTATCACCTATACAATTCTCTTGAATTTCTTTTCCAATTCCCGCTTTGTCATGGAAATAATCGTCGGTCTGCCGTGCGGACAATGATATGGATTTTCCAAAGTCAAAAGCTCTCCAATCAGATTGTCCACTTCCGCATAAGACAATTTGTTATTTCCCTTTACCGCAGCCTTGCAGGACATGGATGCTATTTTCTCATCAATCACATTCAGCTCTGTATTACTGCTGATTCCATCTGAAAGGCTGTCAATCATATCCAGTAAAAGTTCTTTCTTTGCAATACTGAATAAATTTGCCGGAACCGCACGGACTGCATACTCATCTCCGCCAAAAGGCTCAATTTCAAATCCGATTGCCGTAAATTTATCCTTATAAGTTTCCAGTACATTAATCTCCTGAAGGGAAAGACTGAGTACAATCGGGGGACTCAAACACTGAGAAGTATACTCCCTGTTTTTCATTCCTGCAATGGTTTTTTCGTACAAAACACGCTCATGGGCAGCATGCTGGTCAATAATGTACATACTATTGTGAAATTCGATGATCCAGTAGGTTTCAAATACCTGTCCCACGATTCTGTACTCCTGACGGACATCTTTTTTTAAGATTTCCTCATCAAACAGTGTAAGCTGCTCTGTTTTTTCTTCTTCTGGACGTTCTTTTTCCAGAGTACGCTCTGTTTTTTGTGGAGTATACTCTGTTTTTTCTCTCATTTTTCGTTCTTCTACAGCCTTTTTGACCTTATCAAGCTGTAGTGCTTTGTCAAAAATCTCTCTTTTATCCAGAACTTCCGCCTGAGAATTCTGATTATGGTAAGAGGTCACTCTTTCTCTCATCTTTTTCATAAAATAATTCAGGCGTTTATCTTCCTCAGACTGTGGCTCTCCATAAGATGATTCTGCCTTATCTGATGTCGTCACTTGCTTTTCGGATAAAGGTTCTGCATTTCCGTATACGTCAGAAGACTCTCTCACGGTGCTAGCAAACTGCACGGATGTCTTCTGCTCTGATTTCAGTTCTGGTTTCGGTTCCGATTGTAATCCAGATTTTAATTCTGGTTTTGATTCCGATTTTGATTTCGAATTTTGCACCGGTTTTATATCCATTTTGGGCTCCGGCACATCTACTTCCAGAATAAGTGGCTTTTCTTTCAACGCTTCTCTTACTGCTTCATACACCAGATTGTAGACTTCCTGCTGATTACTGAACCTTAATTCCATCTTGGATGGATGTACATTCACATCGATTTTTTCCTGTTCTACATGGATATGAAATGCCGTAAAAGGATATTTATGCTGCATCGTATAATCATGGTAGGCATCTTCAATAGCCTTGGACAAAATATTACTTCTGACATAACGTCCATTTACAAAATAATTTTCAAAATTTCTGTTTCCACGAGATGTAACTGGCTTTCCAAGAAATCCTTCGATTTTAATTCCATTCCGTTCAAATTCCAGTGGCAACAGATTATTAGCAATTTCCCGTCCGTAAATATGGTAAATCGCATCCTTCATCTGTCCGTTTCCCGAAGTATGTAACTTTGATTGTCTGTTATTGATAAATTCAATAGAAATCTCCGGATGCGAAAGTGCCAGCCTTGTCAATAAATCACTGATATGTCCCGCTTCTGTCATAGGTGTTTTCAAAAATTTACGTCTGGCAGGTGTATTATAAAAGAGCTGACGGACAAAAAAGCTGGTTCCATCTGGTGCTCCCACTTCTTCCAGTTTCTTTTCTTTTCCGCCTTCTATGACATATTTCGTTCCAAAAAGTGCTTCTCTTGTCTTCGTAATCAGTTCTACCTGAGCTACTGCTGAAATACTGGAAAGTGCCTCACCCCGGAAACCGAGCGAGGCAACATGCGCCAAATCCTCCGCAGAACGTATTTTACTGGTGGAATGTCTAAGAAATGCACTCCGCACTTCGGACTGCTCAATTCCGCAACCGTTATCACTGATTCTCATCAGCGCGATTCCGCCATCTTCTATTTCAACAACAACTGCACTGGCTCCTGCGTCAATGGCATTTTCCACCAGTTCCTTTACAACAGAAGCCGGTCGTTCCACCACTTCTCCTGCCGCAATTTTATCAATTGTAATCTGATCCAATAATTCAATATGTGGCATTGTACTTCCTTTCCGTTACTTTTTACCAACGGTTCTTCAATTTATTCTGTAACTGATATAACTTGTTCATGGCATCCATCGGTGTCATATTGCTCACATCCAGATTGCGCAGTTCTTCTAATACATCTGCATCTTTTACCGTATCAAACAACGACATTTGTGCCATATCCACTTCATCTAATGGCTTGGTATGCTTTTTCTTTGTCTCATGTCCCTGAACTGCAATATCCTTGATTCTTCCTGTAATGTCTGTATCAACCAGTTCTTCTACGATTTCTTTGGCACGCTGAATAACTGAATCAGGCACTCCTGCAAGCCTGGCTACCTGGATACCATAACTCTTGTCTGCCCCGCCCTTTACGATTTTACGCAAGAATACGATGTCATCGCCTTTTTCTTTTACGGCAATACAGTAATTATTCACATTGTCAATCTTTCCTTCCAGTTCTGTAAGCTCATGGTAATGGGTGGCAAATAATGTTTTCGCGCCCAAAAGCTTACTGTCACTGATGTGTTCCACTACAGCCCATGCAATACTGAGGCCATCAAAGGTACTGGTTCCACGTCCGATTTCATCTAAAATCAGCAGACTCTTGCTGGTGGCATTGCGGAGAATATTTGCAACTTCATTCATTTCCACCATGAAAGTACTCTGTCCTGATGCCAAGTCATCCGAAGCACCAACACGGGTAAAAATACGGTCTACCATTCCGATATTTGCCGAAGAAGCCGGAACAAAGGAACCAATCTGCGCCATCAATACAATCAGGGCAGTCTGTCTCATATAGGTAGATTTTCCTGCCATATTCGGTCCCGTAATAATCGAAATCCGATTCTTCTTATCATCTAAATAGGTATCATTTGCAATAAACAAATCATTCGGAATCATTTTTTCAACAACCGGATGTCTTCCATCCTTAATATCAATAATACCCTTATCATTCATTTTCGGGCGAACATAATGATTCTTTTCTGCCACTGCAGCAAGAGATGCAAGTACATCCAGTTCCGCTACTGCCTTGGCTGTCTTCTGTACACGGACAATCTCTGAAGCAATTTTATTCCGGATTTCCGAGTACAATTCATACTCCAGTGCACATAATTTATCCTCCGCTCCAAGAATGGTATCTTCCAGTTCTTTTAACTCCGGAATAATATAACGCTCAGCATTGGCAAGGGTCTGTTTCCGCACATAATAATCTGGAACCATCTCTTTGAAGGAGTTTGTTACTTCCAGATAATATCCAAAGACTTTATTATAGCGAATCCGCAAATTCTTAATACCGGTTTTTTCCCGTTCTTTTGTCTCCAGCTCTGCAAGCCAGCTCTTTCCCTCCGATTTCGCTTTACGCAGGCGGTCCACTTCCTCATTATAGCCTTCCTTTAAAATTCCTCCATCTTTCATAGCAAGAGGCGGCTCTTCTACAATAGCCCTCTCTACCAGTTTGCAGAGGTCTTCCATGGTATCCATTTTCCCGTACACTTCCTGCAGGAGTTCCGATTTCATGTCCCCTAAAATGCATTTAATAGGCGGAAGCATGGAAAGAGAAGTCTGAAACGCAATCAAATCCCTCGGATTGGCCGTCTGATATGTAATCTTGCCGCCGATTCTTTCCAAATCGTAAACTGGTCCTAAATACTCCCGGATTTCTTCACGGTTAATTGCATTATTTAACAATTCTTCTACTGCATCCAGCCTTTTCTGAACCATTTCTTTCTCAATCAAAGGTTGTTCCACATATTTGCGGAGCATTCTGGCTCCCATGGAAGTCTTTGTCTTATCAAGAACCCAAAGAAGGGAGCCTCGTTTCTGCTTTTCTCTCAAGGTCTCCACCAGCTCCAGATTCCGCCTTGTAGAATTGTCCAGAACCATGAAGTTTCCCGTGGTATATTTTGTCAGCTTACTTAAATGACTCAGTGAATTTTTCTGCGTCTCCTCCAGATATTTCAGTAATGCCCCGGAAGCAAGCACTCCGCCATCATAATCTGCAAGTCCAAGTCCTTCCAAAGACTGTACTTTAAAATGATCCTGCAGGGTCTGCCTGCAAATGGTATCGTCAAAATACCATGCATCCAGTGAATAGATGACAATTCCAAGCCTGTTTTTCAAATCATCAAAAGGAATTCCGCTCACATACAACGATTCATTGCAAATGATTTCCGATGGAACAAATTTATAAATTTCATCCATCAGCTTTGCAGAGGACTCCAGTTCTGTCACCATATATTCTCCGGTAGTAACGTCCGCCACGGAAAGTCCATAGTGTTCCCCGGTATACACAATACACATAATGTAATTGTTCTTCGTCTCATCAAGTGCCTGCATATCCAGATTGGTTCCCGGTGTTACAATCCGGACAACCTCCCGCTTCACAATGCCCTTTGCAAGCTTCGGGTCTTCCACCTGCTCGCAGATTGCCACTTTATATCCCTTTGACACCAGTCGGTTCAAATAGCCGTCTACTGCGTGATACGGTACACCACACATAGGTGCCCGTTCTTCCATTCCACAATTCTTTCCGGTCAAAGTAATTTCTAATTCTTTGGATGCAGTCAGCGCATCCTCAAAAAACATCTCATAAAAGTCGCCCAGCCTGTAAAATAAAATACAGTCCGGATAATCTTTCTTTGTATTCATATATTGCTGCATCATAGGAGTTAATTCAGCCATGCTTTCTCTCTCCGTTTCTATTTTTTTACATACTTTATTAGTATAACATATATTTTTTACAAGATAAACAAATTTGGACGTGGTTCTTTAAACAACCAGAACGCCAGATAGCCTCCTATCCAGATAGCAATGCAGATGAGTCCGGAAAACAATACTGCAAAAGGCAGACAAATCTGTCCCCAGAGTTGAAATGGCTGGTCTGAATAATTCCACACTTCCAGTCTCCACCATTTATTGACAATAATTCCAGTGATAAATTCCAGTGAAACCGTAAATAAAGTTCCCCTTAGGACCTGAATCCACAACGGTTCATTCCACCTCATTTCTGTTCCCTGAAAGACACAGAAGCAAAGCACAAATCCTCCAATGCAGAACATACTCCAGTGAGAAAATCCCCGGAACAGCATTTCTATTCCATAGTAAATCCCACCTCCAAGAACCCAGAAGAACCCTAATTCACTTATTTTTTTCGCACGTATTGCCGTTTTTCTTTTCATCTAAAAATGCCCCCACTATGTGTATTTTCTACATAGTGTGGACATTTTTTTCGTTTTTAAACCATCTCTCCAATATAATAGAAGCCTTTTGCCTCTGTAAGATGGACATTTACCAGTTTTCCAATCAATTCTTCACTTCCCGGAAAATGTACAAGCAGATTGTTGCTCATACGTCCGGTAACCAGATTCGGGTCATGGTCATTCTTGCTCTCAACAAGAACTTCCTGAGTTGTTCCTTCGTGTACAGAGCATACTTCAGCCGAAATTCCCTGCACTTCTTTTAACAGACGGTCAAAGCGGTCTTTCACTACATCCTCAGGAACCTGATTTTCCATGGCGGCAGCAGGTGTTCCAGTACGTTTTGAATAAATGAAGGTAAACGCACTGTCATAACGTACTTTTCTTACTACATCCATTGTCTCCTGAAAATCTTCTTCTGTCTCTCCCGGGAAACCTACAATAATATCCGTTGTCAGAGAAATATCCGGCACTGCAGCACGGATTTTGCGGACCAGTTCCAGATAATGTTCTTTCGTATAACGTCTGTTCATCTTCGTAAGAATATTCGTACTTCCTGACTGAATCGGCAGATGCAGATGTTTACAAATCTTCTTGGACTTGCTCATCACTTCAATCAATTCATCGGATAAATCCTTCGGATGGGAAGTCATAAAACGAATCCGTTCCAGTCCTTCAATCTTTTCCACTTCCTGCAAAAGCTGGGCAAAGGTCATCGGTTCTTCTAATGTTTTTCCATAAGAATTTACATTCTGTCCAAGCAGCATCACCTCGACAACTCCATCAGCCACCAGACGTTCAATTTCACGGATAATATCTTTTGGATTTCTGCTTCTCTCTCTGCCTCGCACATACGGTACAATGCAATAGCTGCAGAAATTATTACATCCAAACATAATATTGACACCGGACTTGAACGAGAATTTACGTTCACTTGGAAGGTCTTCTACAATCTTATCTGTGTCCTGCCAGATATCGATAACCATGCGTTCTGATTCAAATCGGGTCGCAATCAGCTCCGCAAATTTAAAAATATTATGTGTTCCAAAAATCAAATCTACAAACTTGTAACTCTGCTTAATCTTCTCTACCACTTCCGGCTCCTGCATCATACAGCCGCAAAGTCCGATAAACATATATGGCTTTTCCTTCTTCATATGACCAAGCTGTCCCAGACGTCCATACACACGTTTATTGGCATTTTCGCGGACAGTACAGGTATTATAGATTACAAAATCTGCTTCTTCTTCGTTTGGTTCTTCCACATATCCTATCTGTTCCAGAATACCTACCAGCTTTTCCGAATCTCTTGCGTTCATCTGGCAACCAAAGGTTGTGACACAAAACGTCAATGGCCGGCCAATTTCCTGAGACTTTTGTGCGACATATTTTCTCGCCTTTGTCATGTAATAATACTGTCTTTCAGGCTCCTGCACCGGTGCCTCCTTTGTGATATCAATATCTAATAATTCTTTCAATTCCATTGTTTTACCTTTCTGTATCTCAAAACACTGTCTGAATCATCTCATCTTCTCTGAAATATTTTCTATTTTTATTTTCTATTTCATTATTTTCCATTTAATAATCTTTTGTTGCCAGAATCTGATTTTTAATATAGGAAAACGTCTCTTTTTCCCCTTTTTCTGCCAGCATATACAACATTTCTTCTAATAATTTTCTCGTATCATCATGCATCACCTGATGCTCCAGACCACTTAAATAATACTGTAATGCCGAATCATCTCTGTATTGGTCTTTCAGGTAATTCTTAGACGCTGCAACACGGTCCATAAACATTTCTACCACATATTTCTTCGGCATCTTCATACCGGCAAGTCCCGGTTTCTTCAGACTGTAATCAATCCAGTATTCATAATGATGCTTATTTCTTCCTTTATGATGTAACCATGCAGAAGAATATCCTTTGATTTCACGTTCTGCATTATTCGGGCTTCTCGTTCCCTGATAATACTTGCAGCCCACGGAAAATTCTGCCCAGGAATATTTCGACATATCATGAACGAGCCCCTGCCAGTATAATCCGACCTTAAAGCAATGTTTCATTACAAGGTATTTGTGTCTCGTAATTGTACAAAAATGTTTCCAGCCATTCATTTTTCCATTCCCACTTTCTCTTTCTACTGCCAGCCATCCACACCGTACATATCTACATTATCAGCATTTATGAAAAATACTTCTTCATAAATTTCCTTCTCATAGGATTCTCCCGAAAGCATCTGTACACCGACTTTCGCTGCATCTTTTCCCATTGTAATCGGTGACTGGGCACAAGTTCCCCGAATCAGGGTTCCCTGCTTCTTTAATTCCTTTTTCAAATCCGGTGAACCATCTACGCCATAAATCATAACATTTGAAACATTTCCTGCATTGGCAGCTACAAGTGCTCCCAGTGCAATCTGGTCATTTCCGCACATAACAGCAACAAGGTCATCATGTTCTTCGAACAATTTAACAGCAGCTTCTCTCGCCTTATTCAAATCTCCTGCCACATCATAGCGGGCGGCTACTTCAAATCCTTTTCCTGCAATGGCTTCTTCAAATCCAGTAATCCGGTCATTCACCGAATTTAATGATGGGCTTTCCAGAATGGCTATTTTCCCTCCATTCGGACACATTTCCATTAAATCATTTCCACAGATTACCCCTGCTTCATAATTGTCCGAACCAACATATGCATCTATGTAATCCATATCCTTGACTTCGGAATCAATGTTAATTATCTTTACTTCTGCCTGTTTCAACTTCTCAAGAGCCGGTGTGATTTCTTCCCATGAAACCGGACATAAAAATATTGCATCTACACCCTCAGAAATCATTTGCTCAATCTGCTCATTCTGAAGCTGCGCATCCATTGCAGGATCCTTTGAAATCAAAGTATGCCCCTCTCCTTCCAGTTCTTCTCTCAGTGCCTGTTCCAGCGTAATAAAATACGGATTCTCCATAGTCATACAACTAAACCCAAAGGTAAAATACTCTGACTCTGCATGCTCTTCATCATCTATAATGGCGTTATCTTCACTTGTTCCAACCTGCTTCTTACACCCCGTAAGCGCAATACACATCGTACTTACTACAAGCAAAACAGTCCATATACGTTTTGACATAATTCTTCTCCTCAACCTCAATTTCTTTCTTTTATTTATTTTAACTTTTTTATAAGTAATGTCAATAGTTTTTCCCCTTGCAAATCCTGTCATACTCTGATACAGTGTAAATTAGAAAACCGTAAAGGAGATTAGCAATGGAAAACGAACAGTTATTGGAAACTCAGGTAGTCACACTTACCTTAGATGACAACGAAGAGGTAGAATGTGCCATCGTTACTACATACGAGATTGAAGACAGGGAATATATCGTTCTTCTTCCTCTCGATGAAAATGGGGAAAACGAAGATGGTGATGTATGGATTTATCGTTTTAGCCGTGATACCACTGGCGGAAACAACCATGAAATCATCAATATTGATGACGATGACGAATACGAAATTGCTGTAGACAAGTTTGATGAATGGCTTGACACACAGGAATTCAACGAAGTCATCTAATAACCGGACATTTCCAGAATCAGGACAAGTTATCTTTTGACTTGTCCTGATTTTTTTGTGCTATATATTCTTTTTTCTTCCAAAAATCTCATTTACAAAACGGGAGCGCTCTGCCCGGTTCCCATTATTTTCCACATAATAAGAAATAGTAAGCTCTTCCTTTGCCCTTGTCATGCCCACATAGAACAGACGTCTCTCTTCTTCCAGTTCCCTCGGTGATTTTGCCTTCTGATATGGAATATCTCCTTCATTGGCATGAATAATATAAACTGCCCGGAATTCCAGTCCTTTTGCCGCATGCATGGTCATAAGCTGTACTTTATCCTCTTCTACAGACTGTCTACGTCCTTTTTGTTTCTCCTGTTCTTCCAGCTCCTCTGTATAAATCCGGACATGCTCTAACAGCTCCTGATATGTCTGATACTGTTTGCACCTTGTCTCAAACTCCTTCAGCACCTCTATACATTGCGCAAGTGGAATTTCTTTTTCTTCACAATATTTTTTCAGAAATTCATCATATCCAATCCGTTTACGGATATACTGTACTGCCGCATAGGGCGCCATATTCTGCATCATACGGATATCTACGTCAAATTGGTCAATGATATCCTGCATCCATGCCTTATCGCAATAAAACCGGCGCAGCTCTTCAAAGGATATCTGCTCACCTGACATCGCATTTCTCGCCAAATACCGAACCGGCCGGTTACAGATAAGTAAGAACAAATGCCTGTCCCGCTTACCCATAGCAAGCTGCATGTAAGCCAGCATATCTTTCACTATAAAATGCTTATAAAAATTCGGCACGTACTCTTTCATCTGAAACGGAATCTGCCTGTCTTTCATCATTTCCGTAAGCATACGTGCATGAAGCCCTGCCCGGTATAACACCGCAATTTCACCAGGATTCCAGCCTTCCTGCACTTTCTTTGCAATCTCAGATGCTACATAATCACTTTCTTCCGCCTGATCTCTGACTTCCTGAATATGTACGGATTTTCCCTTCTCTTTAAATGCCATAACCTGCTTTTTCAAACGCTTTTCATTATGAAAAATGACTCTGGATGCCGCACCTACAATATATTCAGTAGAACGATAATTATAGGAAAGCGGAATGACTGTAAGATTTGGATAATCTTTTCGCATATCCTGCATAAATTCCGGATCAGACCCACGAAAGCCATAAATCGACTGGTCATCATCCCCTACGACAAACAAATTATTTTCCGGAAGCGCCAGCATTTTGATCACTTCGTATTGCACCTTATTGATGTCCTGAAATTCATCAATCAAAATATATTGGAAATTTCTTTGCCATTTATGCAGTATAGCCGAGTATTTTCGAAAAAGGGCATAACACTGAACAAGCATATCATCAAAATCAAATTTATGCATTTGTTTTTTCTTTGACTCATATGCCCGAAACAGCTCCGTAAATTCTTCCATATTCAAATATTGACTTTGAAATTCATCCAGACGATACAGTCCGTTCTTTACAACCCCTATTTCCTGAGAAAGTTCCCGCAGAAGTTCTTCTTCGTCTTCCACCTGCACTTCGGATTCAATATAGGTCTGATTTAAGGACTCTTTTAATAGGATAAGACTCTCTTGTTCTGATAATAAATGATGACTGTTAATTCCATATTCCTGCCGCAAAATACTGTAAAATACACTATGAAAGGTTCCAAATGTAGCCGGATAATTCACCCCATTTACCAGTCTTACAAAACGTTCTTTCATCTCTCTTGCCGCATAGCGGGTAAAAGTAATTACCAGTACCTTTTCCGGCGGAATATGTCTCTCTTCAATAAGATGCTGTACCCTCCGGGTAATCACCAGGGTCTTCCCTGAACCCGGTGGAGCAAGGACCATACAAGGTCCCTCTCCATAGAGTACAGCATCATTTTGCTCTTTATTCAGCTTCATGCAATGTTCCTATTTTTCTAATAATGCAATTGCATTTTTAATACGTGCAACAGATTCTTCTTTTCCAAGAATTTCCATAATCTCCGTTGCTCCGCCAGGTGTATTCTGCTTTCCAGATACAGCAGTTCTCACCGGCCACATTACATAACCGTTCTTGCAGCCTTTTTCTTCTACAAATTCTTTCATCAATGCGAACAAAGCATCATTGCTGTAATCATCACAAGCTTCAAATCTTGGAAGAATTTCTCTCAGCACTTCAAGAGAGGTTTCTTCTGTGGTCTTCATCTTCTTATGACAGTACATAGCAGTATCATATTCCGGCACTTCTTCAAAGAAATCAATCTGGTCTTTGATATCAGGAAAGATTTCAATACGGCTCTGCACAAGTGCTGCAATCTTCTTCAAATCATAATCTTTTGTTATGACTTCTTTGATATATGGTTCTGCCATCTCATAAAACTTTTCAAAGTCCATTGCCTTCAGATATTCACCATTCATCCATTTTAATTTGGTGGTATCGAATACTGCCGGAGATTTGCTCATATGATGATAATCAAAAACTTCTACCAGTTCTTCCAGAGAGAAGATTTCTCTGTTATCCTGCGGACACCATCCAAGTAATGCAACATAGTTGACAATGGCTTCGCTTAAATAACCCTGGTCAAGTAAATCTTCATAAGAAGAATGTCCGGAACGCTTACTGAGTTTCTTATGTGTCTCATCTGTAATAAGTGGGCAATGTATATAAACCGGTACTTCCCATCCAAATGCTTTATAAAGCTGATTGTACTTTGGTGCAGAAGACAGATATTCATTTCCACGGACTACATGTGTAATTCCCATCAAATGGTCATCTACTACATTTGCAAAATTATAAGTAGGATATCCATCTGACTTAATCAGAATCATATCATCCAGTTCTGCGTTTGGAACTGTAATATCTCCGTAAATTTCATCATGAAAAGTAGTAGTTCCTTCTGTAGGCATATTAATACGGATAACATATGGTTTGCCAGCAGCCAGATTTGCCTCTACTTCTTCTTTGCTCAAATGCAGACAATGTTTGTCGTAATTCACAATCTGTGTACCATCTTCTGATACAGAAGTCTTTAATGATTCCAGACGTTCTTTGTCACAGAAACAGTAGTATGCATTTCCCTGTTCAATCAACTGCTTTGCATACTTCATGTAAATTCCTGCCGCCTGACGCTCACTCTGGACATATGGTCCGTATCCACCATCCTTATCTGGTCCTTCATCATGTACAAGGCCAGTCTTTTCCAGTGTTCTATATATAATTTCAAGAGCGCCTTCTACGAAACGTTCCTGGTCGGTATCCTCTATTCTAAGCATAAAATCGCCACCTTCATGTTTGGCGATAAGATATGCATATAATGCGGTTCTGAGATTTCCAACATGCATTCTTCCCGTTGGGCTTGGCGCAAATCTCGTTCTTACTTTACTCATTTTACACATTCCTTTCTTATTATAAATCTATATCCTTTACAATACTACCACATTCCCATGGCTACTTCAAGTGAACTTTCCTTACATATTTCATAGACTGCTGTTTCCACTCTCCTCGGCTTGCACCGCGAAAGATAGAATCTACAATAAAAATAGCAAGTGCAATGACTCCGGCAATTTCCAGCGTTTGTGTCAGATAATAAGCAACCATAGATTCATCACCATTCAAAATATAATGTACCGTCCGATACATTCCTGCTCCCGGAACAATCGGCAGAATTCCAGCTACCAAAAATAATGTTACTGGAGTTTTAAATTTCCGGGCAAAAATATTGGATACCAGAGATACTGCCAATGCTGCAATGAAGGATGCCAATACTTCTCCATTCCACAACTCCATACACACCAGATATACAACTCCGCTAACCGCACCTACAATTCCTGACTTTACTAAATGTTTCTTCGGTGTTTCCAGATAAACAGCAAATGCAAAAATACTTAAAAAGGCACCTGCGACTTGTATTAACATTTTCATCTTCTATTTACCTCCTTAAAATCCTGCTACTCCCATTAATAACAAACCTATGGCAATTCCCACTGCAATTCCGGCCGCTTTCAAAAATGCCTCCAGTACTCTCGCACTTCCAGAAAGATAATCTCCCTGTAAAGTATCCCGTACTGCGTTCGTAATAGCCACTCCAGGCACCATTGGCATTATAGAAGAAATAATTACGGTATCCAGATTAATCTTCACCAAAGAACTTAAAAGCAGACTGCTTACTGCAATACCAAAAGAACCAAACACATCCTGCAAAAATGCATGAAACCGCATCTTTTCTCCAATCGTCATACAAGCAGTCAGCACCAATCCCACAAGAAAAGTTACCAGAATTTCCCTGATGCCGCCGCCAAAGAAAATGGAGAATCCCACACAGATTCCTAATACCCCTAACCGGTTTTCCAGGCGGGAATAAATATTCTTCTTCAAACCGGATAATTCCTTATATGCTTCTTCTAACGTAATTTCTTCTCCACAATATCTTCTGGAAATATCATTTACTTCCATAATACGGCTCATATTCGTCGATCTGCTGTTCACTCTCTTTACAATCGATATAACATTCTCATCTTTTTGTTTGATAGTCGCTGTAATCCCTGTCATAATTACAAGAACTTCCGCCATCTCCAAATTATCTGCTGTTTTTAAAATATGATGCATTGTATCTTCTACACGATATGTTTCAGCTCCACTGCATAACATCAATTCTCCTGCCAGAGCGGCAGTCTTCATCAATAATTGCGCATCCATATATGCCAGCCCTTTCTGATTTACTCAAATCCTATTTAAATTCAAATGCCATCATACTCTTTTTTATTTTAAAAATCAAGAAAAAAAGCGTCGATTCTTTTCAGAATCAACGCTTTTTTATTATTATGTTCTAGATAAACCTAGCCAATGTATCCACATTTCTTAAGTTCTTCTTCTGCTTTTGCAAGATTAGCATCAGAAACACGGATGATAGGTCCTGTACAACCCATTCCACTTTCAGCGTAAATGTTAATTTTCCAGAGAGCTTTTACAGCATCATCAAGGTCCATAACTTCAACGCCAGGAATCTGGGATGTTACGATTTCCTTTGGTGGTTCTTTTACTTCTTCAGCAGCAGCTACTGGCTTAGCCTTTACAGATTCGCAGATTTCTTTGAATCCAGCTTTCTTAGCTGCTTTGAATTCAGCCTTTGCTACCTCAAATACATTTCCTCTTACGAGCTGAGCTGCGTAACGGATAGCATTTGCAATAACTGGAGCTCCAGATGCACGAGATACAATCATAACTAACTGAGTATATCCTTCACCGATTCCAGGTCCATATCCATATCCTGTAGCTTCGAAGCTTCCGCCTGTATTAGCAGAAGAAAGCATCTTAACAAGGATATTTCCTGTTAATGAATCTGTAACCATGATATCTGGAGAAGCCTGAAGAATATCGTTACCTCTCATAACACATCCGCCATCAGCACGTCCTGATTCAGCGAAATCGATATGATATCCATTTTCAGAAAGCTGTTTTAAAGCTTTTTCTGTCTGACGAGCACCGTCAACATTTAAGATACCAACTGTTGGGTTTGCAATTCCGCAAGCCTTAGCAGCGATAACACCGTATACGGCATTTTTAACCATACCTTCGATACGGTCTGTACTAGAAGTACCTGTTGTATTAGCAATGAACATTTCTTTGCCCTTTGCTGGTGTAACAACACGTCCTACAGTAGAAACACCGATTGGGAATGGGAAGTGCATTGTTACTGCACCGTCAACTTCTCCATTAGCAAGCATTTCTTCCATCTTGTCATGGCCTTCTTCATCGTTAGCAACTTTTACTGTTGTAACGCCTTCAGCTTCTAATGAACCAATGTAATATACATCGATTCCATCTTTAGCTGCAGCTAAAGCAGCTGCCATTGCGTTTTCTTCGCCATGTTCGCTACCCATACCTGTTAAAGCGATTTTTGGACGTTTTCCGAAACTTCCAGTTTCTAATCCCTGAGCCATTTCCATAAAGGTGTTGGCAATAATCTTTTCAATTCCGTTTGCCATAATTAGTCCACCTCTCTATTCTGCCATCAATGTTGCAGCAAAATCTTTCATAGCTTTAGCGATTAATCCTTTAACTTCGTCTTCAGATACTCCGCTGTTGTCCTGTGCTCCAGTATTAGCCTGGATTACGAATGAACAACCATCAAATAAGTTTGTCATACGGCCAAGGAACAGAGATCCTTTACCGATAATCATAGCATTTTTAATCTTGCCTGCAAGAATGTCTTCTCTACAGAATCCGATGTATGGTACACCTGATGGGATATGTCCCTGAGTTGGAGCCCATCCTGTTAAACCATGTTTAACTGGGAATGTAGCAAGTTCTTTCTTGTCAAGTTCTCCACGTTTTACAGCCAAAGCACCGATCATCTTGTAGTTAGCAAGAGGTACATCTCCAGCTCCTGCTGGTTTTGTGATGTCTGGGTTCTGCATTTCTGGAGAGAATTTGTCGATATCTGTAATCTTCATATCGTTTCTTTCAAGTGGATCAGCTACAAGGCTTCCGATAACGTTCTGTGGAGCAGAACCTGTTCCTACAGTATGACGTCCAAGGATTCCAAGGTTGATTTCTGGGTTAACACCATCGTTTTCTGCGATGATTACACAGAATCCACCTAAGCAGTCTTCCAGAGCTGGCATACCTTTTTTAACATGGTCTTTACCATTCATACCTAATTTAGCTGTACATCCACCAGCAGTTACAGCTACACACTTGTAAGCTCCTGAAGAAACAAGTGCAGCAGCTTCTACTAATGCATGAGAAGGTCCAGCACAGAATCCACGAGTATCAGATCCTGTTGCATTTGGAAGTCCAGCGATTTCTGCAGCAGCTTTTGCAAAGTTACCGCCACCTCTCTGGTTCATATCTCCACAAGCTTCTTCTGCACAGTCGATTACATATTCAACATCAGCTTTTTCGATACCTGCATTTCTTACACCATATAATAATGCAAGTACGCTGGTAGCTTTACTCATAATGTTTTCATGCATTACATGAGCGGAAAGGTTTGCATCAATATCATGTGCTCTCTTAACACATCCAACTAACTTGTCAGCATGATAAATTGGTTCAGCATGTTCATCTTTTACAAGAGCTTCGATTTCAGCAAGTTCAACACCAGCTTCAATCTGTTCCATAATATCTTCTGTAATGATAGGGTCAGCAGCAAGTTTTTCTTTGTTAGCTGCTACGAAATCTTTATCTAATTTAACTACTTCGAACACGTCTACAGCCTGAGCTAAAAGAATAAATTCTTCTTCTGGCATAATTTCGCCATATTTTCCAAATCTTTCAGCACCTTCTCTGACTTTGTCGTAGTATGGGAATTCTACTTCAGCCAATTCATCTGGATGTGCATTACCAATGTAAACCTGGTTTGGCCAGTAATTTACACATTCTTCGTATGAGCGAAGATGACTTGGTAATTCTTTTAAATATTCTGAATCTGGATTAACAACTCTTTCTGTTGTCTGAGTTGTTCCATTATATAATACCATCTGAGGAGTATGTGCAAGTACATAACTTGCTCCTTTAATTACACTGTTCATCGTAAGTGTCCACCTTTCCTAATTTACCCTGATATTATTCCTTTATTGTTATATCCGGGGATACACAATAAACCCAAATTCATCTGAATTCAGGTATTATTATAAATAAGGGCGGTGAGGTAAGTATTTACTTCACCGCCCAAAATCCGAAATAGTGTTTCAAATTTTATATTCTATAAATACTTACAGTATTCATCACGGATAGCTGACATTTCGCTTACGATATCGTCGACATCAAGAACCATTTCCATCATGCCTACCTGTTCATCGTAAACAGCTTCGTCAAACTCAGCCTTAACTTCTGGTTCACAAACATGGTATGTTGTGAGTCCAAGCTGGACTCCTGTCAATGGACCTGCAAATGTAGGGTCACCTGCTGTAACTGTTTCTGCAGCAAGACCTGCACCTTCGCCTTCAGCAGCACCAAGTAAAACTACTAAGTTTTCTGGGCCATATTCCTCTGCGAATTCTTTTACCCTTTTCTGATTTTCAAGATCCATTGCGCCTGCGCTAGTTCAGACGAAACATTCTGTTGAAGAAAAAATAACTTCTGCGCCAGCTGTCTTTGCACATTCTGCAATAGCTGGTCCTGGAACACCATCACGGTCACCAATAATGATAACTTTCTTACCTTCTAAAATTGCCATGTTAGTTTTCCTCCTTCCTTTCAATTTAATATTTTTTGTTTGTTTTGTTTATATTAGAGAATGCCGCTTAAACATCCCCCGTAAAAAGCCAAACGGCTTAATACGCTTTTACGCTTGTAATGGTTTCAAATATTACTCGTTTAATCCGCTTAATATTAAACGTATTTTTCTACCATTGCTGTGATTGTTTCTGGTGTACAATCATCTTTAACTAATTCTTCTACTTTCTGTCCATCTTTGTAGATAGCCATAACTGGAAGTCCTAAGATTCCCTGGCTGATAGCTACACGACGAGCTTTAGTAGTGTTCATAGATGTGAATTTTAAGTTAGAGTCAGCATATTTGTCTGCTAATGCATGTACATGTGGCATTAAAGCTGCACATGGAACACATCCATCACCGTAGAAATCTACGAAAATATATCCTTCTCCTTCTAATACTTCTGTTTTAAACGTATTCTTATCTACATCTAACATTTTACTGTTCCTCCTAGTATAAAAAATTATTATTCAAGGCTGTTGAGATATTCTTCAGCCTGTTTTGTTGCAATAGCACCATCTGCTGCTGCTGTAACAACCTGACGGAAACTCTTAACACGTACATCACCAGCTGCAAATACACCTGGAATATTTGTATGCATGTCAGCATCTGTAGGAATGTATCCTCTTTCATCAAGTTTAAGGCTTGTTCCTTCGAAGATTTTTGTATTTGGAAGTGTTCCGATAAATCCGAATACACCCATTAATCCATCTTCTTCATCTGCATTAATAACAGTTTCTTCACCTGTCTTAACATTTTTAACTTTCATAGTAGAGAGCATGCCGTCTCCGCCAACTTCTTCTACTACTGTATCCCACATAAAGTGAAGTTTTTCGTTCTTAAATGCTTTTTCCTGAATAGATTTAGCAGCACGAAGTTCATCACGTCTGTGAATGATAGTAACTTTTCTTGCAAATTTTGTAAGGTACATAGCTTCTTCTACAGCTGAATCACCACCACCAACTACGAATACTTCGAAATCTTCAAAGAAGTTAGCATCGCAAGTAGCACAGTAAGATACACCTCTACCTAAGAATTCTCTTTCACCTTTGCATCCGATTGGTCTTGCAAAAGCACCTGTAGCGATGATTACGGCTTTAGCGCGGTATTCTTCTCTAGCGCTCTTAAGAACTTTTACTTCTCCGTCAAGTTCTACTTCTGTGATTGTATCAGAAACACGTTCACATCCGAACTTAGCGCACTGCTGTGTCATACGAGCGATAAGAGAAGGACCACTTTCACCTTCTACTGTCTGTCCTGGATAATTTTCGATTTCATCTGTGATGGCGATCTGTCCACCGTCCTGGCCTTTTTCAATAATTAATACTGAGAGGCGAGCACGTCCTGCATACAGACCAGCAGATAATCCTGCTGGTCCAGCTCCGAGGACGATCACGTCATAAACTTTGCTCATAACGCATTCTCCTTTTTAATTAAGCTTTATAAATTTAATAATTTAAAAATTATTCAAAAATTGTCTGTCCGTCAACTTCTGTACATAAAGCCTGTAAGCCTTTTTCTACAATCTTGTAACGTAATGCATATTCTTCATCTTTATCCAGTGCTGGATTTCCAAGTGGATAAGGAATAGCGATTGTAGGTACAATTCTGTTAGCTCCAACTGTCATAGAGATTGGAGTTACTGTACATAAATGAACTACTGGAAGTCCTGTAGCTTCGATACCTTTAACCATCGTTGCGCCGCAACGTGTACAGGTACCTCAAGTAGAAGTCATGATGACTGCATCTACGCCGTCAGCGATTAACTTCTGAGCATATTCATCAGCAAATGCTCTTGCAGATTTAACTGCAGTACCATTACCAACTGTTGTATAGAACTTGTTGTGTAATTTTCCAATAATTCCTTTTGATTCCATTTCACGAAGAACGTCTACTGGAAGTACACGGTCTGCATCTTCGTTTGCATATACCGGGTCATATCCACCATGGGCTGTTTCGTATGTTTCTTCTGTAAGATCATTAACGCCTGTGATGTCATATTCACCGTATCTTGTAGCATTTGAAGATTCGATGTGATCTGGGTTTCCTTTTGGTACAATACCACCTGAAGTACAAAGAGCGATTGTAGCTTTGCTAAGGTCTTTGATAGCTTTTGCAGGTTCAACTCTGTCGAATGAAGGCATTGGGAACTCTGTTTCGAATGGTTTGCCAGCAAGTTTCTTAAGAAGCATCTTAACAGCTCTCTTAGATCCACGTTCTTTTTCGAACAAGTTTACACGTGTTCCGTTTGGCATATATCCATCTTCACAAGATGCACCAATCTTTTCACCTTTAGCGAGTTTAAGAGCAAGTGGAGCCATCTTTCCTACAGCATCTCTCATACCAGCTGCACTGTTCTTTGTTGGGCATGTGTATACCTTGTTCTTGAACATATCTGCACCTGGGTTTTCAACGTACATACCTGTTACAGCTGGGATACCAAGTTCTTCCTGAACCATATCACAAACTGTTCCGCAAGCAACACCGTAACGTCCGGCATTGAAAGCTGGTCCAGCGATAAATACGTCTGGATTCTGTTCTTTAACCATTGCAAGGATTTCAGCTTTAGCCTTGTCAAGGTTCTCGTTGAAGTATGAGTCACCGCAAACGATTGTAGCGATAATTTCTGCTTCTTCTCCGAATTTCTGTTCCAGAGCAAGTCCTGGACCAATTTTTTCGCCTACGCGAATTTCAGCAGGGTAATCTGCTTTTTCTTCTCCACCGATATTAGCGAAGAACTGATTGATATAATGTACAACTTTAATCTTACTCATTACGATACGTCCTCCCTTTCTATCGTGCACTCAACAAGTTGAATCCTGTTTCGTTTGTTGCGCCAGTTAATACCTGAAGTTCAACTTCAAGTGTTCCATCTTCATGAAGAGTATGGTCGCTGGCACCTGCGATAACGTTAACATAGTCTAATGTTCCAATAACTTTATCCAGTTTTGGAAGTGTGATTAACTGGTTAGCATTACCACCTGTTACTACTGCATCTGCTGCTGGATCTGCATCAGCAAGTGACTGAGATTTTCCGTCACGTCCAGCATATTCATCTGTGATGATTACAGTCTTAACACCTTCTGCTTCAATCTTCTTTGTGTTCATAATAAGGTCAGTATCTGGGTTACCGAATCCTTCCTGAGATACGATTACAGCATCTAAGTCTAAGAAACGGCAAAGTTTAGCTGTCCAGTCAGAAGAACGCATTTTGTCTGCAAGGAAAACATTTTCGTTTGTGATAATCTGGCAAACGAAGTTGATTGTTTTACCGTGTTCTTCAAATAAGTCGTGAACAACTGGGTTGTTTAAGTGTACATATGTTGGGTTCTTGTCACAAGCTGATACACAGTTACCTGAAACAATAGCTCCGTCCATAACTTCTGTTGGATGAAGAATTGTTGGAACGATCTTCTTAGCATCTACGCCATATACGTATGTGTCATGAAGAAGTCCCTGGCTCTGTAACATCTGTACATAAGCTACACGTGGAAGATTAGGGAATTTTTCCTTTCCTTCCATAATGCCATATGTTTCATAAACTTTTGTTTCGTCTGGTGTTAAATCGCGAGATAATTCTCCAAGGTAGCAAGCTACTCTGAAACCTGCAAGACGAACTGCTTTTTCATAATCGTGTGGTTTGATGTCATCAACTGGTTCGCAAACCATAACGAAGTTGTTTAATTTAGAGAATGGTGTGTACTGTGCTCCAAGGCCAGTCATATCAATGATACCTTCCTGGAAACCAACGATTTTACCAGCTGTTACAACTGCCATTCCTTTTAATGCATATGTTTTACCAGATCCAACTGTATCTACTTTAGCGATTACTCCTGGGAAGATTCCTCCTCTTCCTTCTACTTTGCAACGTGGTTCGATAACATCTTTAACTGGTGTGATACGTACGCTTTCGCCTGGTCTTGCGATGTCAAAGCTTACACTCTTAATTTTTTCGTCCTCAAGAACGATTTCTCTTACAGCATCTTCAGAAACATAAAGTACTCCATTTTCGATTTTGGAAACTTCACCAAACTGAATGTCATTAATGAAAATATGACCCATTTCTAACTTCACTGTAAATTCCCTCCTTAAATAAATGATTTGCATGTCAAAAGCTTTACGCTTTAGTTGCCTTGTCTAACCCTCATTTCATGTTTTATAAGAAATCCGTAGACGGAATTGCACTTGAAATAAGAGTAAAATCAATAGTGCGAAAATCTTCATACACTTCTGGCTTGTACTTGTCCGATCTAAATTCAAACTTCGCACAAGAATGAATTGCACGTTCTATGATTTCCACCGATTCTAAATCCAGTTTGTCTGGTTCCGTCGATATCATAACCGATTTATATGGAGTTTCATTCGGTTTTACACTGCCCGACAGCGGATGTGTCAGAAGCTTGTGCCCTGCATAAACTCTGTCACGAACCTTTCTAAGTACGTCCTCGTAAGAAATATCCTCATATTCAACCTGATAATTAGCTGAAAGTTCATCCCTTACCATACTGTTGTTCGTAATAATTATAAATCGCTTTTCCATCTTGTTACCTTCCAAATTAGATTTTCCGCTTCTCTGTCTCCTTATACATGTGCCACCCTTAAAAAAAGGGGCAATAAAAACTTTCCTGTCTCATTGCCCCTTCTGTTTCCACATCTATAAGTCTGGATTCAGAGTGTAGACTCTTTTCCATTCCTTTTGCCTGAGAGTTTCATTCTTTCCGGAACGCTTGTTACCCAGAAAAATTTGCCCCTTCGGCGACTTTACCAATGTATAATATATACACCATACAGTTCTCTCATAGAAAAGATTGCCCTACATAATTCCTCTTGTCAAAAAAATAGCAATGCCACTCTTTTGACATACTCATTATAGCATAGCTTCACCAAAAATGCTAGTCCTTATTATAGATTTTTTCGTTATTTCTTATAGTTTTTTTCAATAAATGAATCATCTATTAGTATATTTGTAAAAAATATCTAAAGCTTATTCTTTCCGATATGCGTTCTTCCACTCTTCCAGCAATTCTTTTGCAAATTTTTGATTATTTTTTTCTCTGATTCTTGTAGTCCTTTCTGCCAGAATATTATCCAGTTCCAGAAGTATCTGATTCTGTCGTACCATCTTCTGATATTCCTCTACCGGCATATATTTACTGCATGCATATAAATAGCTCTCCAGCATACCTTCATCTTCACAGAGCTTATATGCCTTTTCATACATATTAGCCGCCTCTTCATACAAAAAAGACTTTCCATAAGCTGCAGCCAGGCATGCATACACCCGGCCATAAAAACGCTTATCCATAGACATATCCCAGTCTCCATTTACAATGGAGACATAAATCAAAATAGCTGATTCCAATTCTCCACTCTCCATCAGCTTGTCCGCTTTAAATTTCTGACGTTCCACATCTTTTTGATTTTTCAGTTTCTGCAGTACATTCTGAATATGTGCCATTTCGCCCGGCGTGTAAATTTTTGCTTCTTCCAACATTTTCAACACAAATTGTTCTACGGTTCCCTGATTACGCAGTACATTAATCAGTGCATCCGCCATGCTCTCCAGTTCCAGCTCATCCGCAATCCAATGGCAGAGCTGTTCATTCATGATAGTATAATCAATTAAGTATAAATTATTGCAAAGGTAATAGCACAATTCTTCAATGGTATAAATATGTTTATGAATACGGGAAACTTCATAAGGATGTTTCGCCCTTTTTTTATGACAAAGAATTAAACTGCCCATTGCTGCCTCCTAACTCAATTACTTTTTCCACGCTGAAGCCTGTAGGTGGAAAAAATTCTCCAAATCCGACATCTTCAAATGTAATTTTACACATCTTATCATTCAAAAACATTGTACTAATCCGAAGTCTTAATGCATAATTAAAACGCTCCGGCAATCCTTTTAAAGAAACAGTCTCTGTTCTGCGTTTTCCTGTAGATAATGAATCAATATACAATTCTATATCTTCATTATTTTCCAACAGAACTTCCCATTCTTTGTCCGACTCATACCAGTGAGCTCCCCATGTTACGAGTGGGAAAAGAGTTTCTTCTCCAGCAACTCTCATTTTCATACTAATCTGGTCTGTAAGCTTGGAATCATCCAGATACACCAGACCATCCATAATGTTTTCTGCCTTATCAAGTGCTGTATAGCAGGCGCCTTTACTGTAAAGATTGTTTCCCATAAATGCTCTGCGTCCATTGCAGAGAACCCTAAGAGAATTCGGATACCAGTTATTTTCAAATCCATCTCCCGTAAGAAAAACCGAGGATACCGACTTTTTATTAAAAATGCTTTGGATAAATCTTCTGAAATGTTCATCTGCAGCCCGTGCTCTGTCAATGCTGAGCACCGGATAAACCTGCTCAAGCTCCTCCATTTCTGCATCAGCTACTTCTTCTACTGTTACAAAACATTCTTTTCCCTTTGTACCCGTTTTCAGTTCACGAAGCATATATGCACGGATTACATTTCTGTCGCAGTAAAAAAGTGCTGCTTCATATTGCCATAACTCTTTCGGCTGATTAAACATATAATGGCAAAAACTCTCCTTATAGTCCTGTACATAAATCTTTTCTTTGGAAACTCCAAGTTTTTGTCCCATACCTTTCAGTAAATAGCGGATATCTTCACTCATTTCAGGAACTGTAAAAACAATCTGCTCTATTTCATCGAAATCCTTCAGAGTCTGCTGAATAAATTCTGCCAGAATCCATACTGCATCATACTCTTCATTCTCAATTAACACCTTTTCATGCTTCAGTGCTTTTTCAAAAATATTTTCTACCAGAGTGCTGCCTTTCACGCTGTCCATCCGGATTGCATTTTTTCCATAGGTCCACTCTTCTTTGTAATAATTTACCACCATAGGAGTCTGATAATTATCTCTTCCAGTTTCAACCGTCTCCGGCTCTCCCGTATTTTCATCAAATACACTTATCTGGCACACTTTGGAGTTAATATCATACCCTATAATCTTTCCCTGAGCCATGCCTATCCTCCTTAATATGCTTTAAAAATTTCTTCTGCCAGCAGATTTTCTTCCCAATATTTTGCCATTGCTTTCGGCAGCTCCTTGTCATCCATACGTAGCATGTCATTCATTCTTCCATAACGTCCGATGGCACGCATTTTTCGTGGTTCATAAATCTGCTTTTCCGTCACTTTCACTTCATCGCCATGTGTTTCCGTAAAATAATATCGCAATGTTTCATCTGCAAAAAGTACTAACGTTTTAATATATGTATCTTCATAAGACGGGAGCAGAACTTCGTGCTGATAATTCAGACTTTCTGTACCATTCTGAAGTATCTGATAAGAAATTGTCACCTTACTGCCTGCCTTTGCATGATACTCAATCATACTCTTATCATATAGCTGCACTTCGCGAAGCCATGCTTCCGGATAATTCAAATAGAAAGAAAAATACAACTGCTTTTCACACATCTCACGCAAAAATCCCCGCAGCATTTTTTCAATTCCCTGATGTATTTCACGACATGAGTAATATTTTAACAATGCTATCTTGCAGACATCCGGCAGTTCCTCTCCTTTTCGGTATTCATTTGCAATTATTACAAATACACACCCTTTCACCTGACGTCCATTTACCACATACTCCCTTGAAACATAAGCAAGATATGCCTGTTTCAGTCTGAAATATGTTTTTCCCTCATAATAGTCTGCAAAAATTTCCTCTTCGCCGAACATCATTTCCGAGAACAGCATCTGTGTGATAATACGCTCCGACAATTTATAAGTAGGGATATCATACTCCTGTGCAATATGCCACAAGTGCTTCATATCCGCCGTTGGACCGCAATAATACTCTACAAGATACGTGAGTGTTGCTTTGTCAAACTGACCCTTCTGAAGAATTTCAAAGCAGAATTCAGTGAGCAGCTCGTCTTCTTCATATCCATTATCACGCACCTGCATGCTGCACACCTTGAATACTTCGGTTTCTTCAAAGCTGTCAATTCCTTTTTCACAGACCTTCTCCCATGTCAGTTCTTCTTTTTCTCTCTTACGTACTTCCTCTTCATCCTGTTCTTCCAAACGTCTACACATATCGGTATACCGGCTTTCAAAGAACAAACGAAGGGTATCATAAGGAATAGAATCTACATAATGGCGTCCACTCTTTGACTCCCATACAATTCGTTCTTCCTGATGATAAAGAAATACAATCGTTCCTTCCTGACTATATGGCACTCGCTGGGAAATTTTTCCGTCGGTATCTATCACAAGCACATAAGCCATATTTTTTACAGAGGTTTTCACCTCATAAGCATGGCAAATTGCATACATGAAACGCATCTGTTCTAAGGTCATATCCTGCTCTTTACAGCATCTCTTATAAATAATCCGGAGTGCTTCATTAATTCGCAATTTTTCCAATTGTTCCATTGCAAAGCGTCCCATCTGCTCTCGGTACATATCATAAAGCTCGCCAGTTTCATCTAGAAACAATATTACATTCGCATATAAAATTGCTGCTTTCCTGTAATCCAGCGTATTTCCATGCATAAAATATAAATACACTGATTTTGGAAATTCTTTTTTGAGCTGCCGTTCATCTACCGACATCATATAGTATTCATAAAGCTGTGCAATCTTCAAATCCGCTTCCACCGCCATCTCATACCATTTAAAAGCTTCCCTTCCCGTACAATTTCCACGAATCAACACAGTACAGATTGCTGTCAGAATCATGGTATCCGGGAAAATATCATAAACCTGACAAAGAAGACGCCCCAGACGCTTGTCATAGTTTCTCTGCTGCGTGGCGAGATTCGCCATATAAAGTGCAATTTCTTTCGTCATCAGATGGTGTTTTACCGCAAAATTCAATATCTGAATCTCAAATGATGATAACTTCTTCAAGGTTGCCGGATGTTCCAAAAAGCACTTATACGCAAGCCAATACAGAAGCACCTGATTTGCGCCATTGTTATAATGACGTTCCAGTACATTCAGACGCTTTGTATAATTTCTATATTCCGGGTCAAGTTCTATCATCATACACACAAGCTCCCACGATTTCGGGCGCTTCATATATGCCTTGTTAATCTCTTCCACTGCGCGGTTCACATGGCTTCCGCTCTTTTTAAGCTTGGCAAGTAAATACTGATAATAAATTGCAACCAGACTTTCTTTTCCCAAAAGAGACCGGGCATAATTATAATCCTCTAAAATGGCTGCTGCTTCTTTTTCCTCATCACAAAGAAGATGCATATGTACATCCAACAGCGGATAAACATCTGCATTTTCCGTATAGATATTAAGACCAGACAAATTTCTCCGCGCCTCTTCTGCCCATTCTTTCATCGTCTGATTCCCCGCTTCAGCAGAAAGAAAACCTTTCAACGTAGAGGCAAGGATTATATCCACATCTCTTCTGTCCTCTTCGTGATTTTTATGATTTACAACCTGTACTTCGTACTTCAGAACTTCATACGGAGTTTCAAAAGAAATAATTCCAAAATTCTTTCCTGCATGGGTCTTTTCCGGATGAACAATATAACTGATTTCAAACTGATTTCCTACAAAATCATCCGTTGAAAAGGTATCCCTTGTAATCTGGATAAAGTCTCCGTCTACATATATTTTAATTGGCATATAGCCCCATGTGTTTTTCGTAAACTGTATGGTTTCTCTAGTCGCTTCTGCCAGATTACGGAATGTCCGCTGCACTTTGTTCATAGTGAGATAGAGACACTCCTTCTGTTTAATTCCCACCAGAAATTCTTCCATAGCCTGTTCGCCCAAAGACCATGTGCGCATATTCTCGTATAAATGCTGAATCCTTGGCTCTTCATATTTAATCACTTCATAAAAATCTTTGGAGCGGAACAGACGTAGTGCCTCCGAAAAATCCTGCATTGCCAAATTGCGAAAATCTCTTACGTTTTGTACTTTACCATAAGATGTCATAATGTATGGATTTTCAATCACTACTGTAAATCCTACTTCGAATTCTCCGCCATTGCAGACAATCGTAAATTTACCCTGTTCTACATGACCCGGCTTCAGACCACGTCCATCATAAGAAAATGTAATTTTCACAGGGTTTCCTTCAAATCCCTGTCTGTCTATATGTACACGAAAGGAAGAAGAATACACAAGTCCTCTTATTGCACCTTCTTTTCTGTTTTTGAGAACAAAGCTTCCGCGATAAACTTCACCTTCTCCAATTTTCAAAACCAGATTCGTCTCTGGAAAAACAATATCTGGATGAGGCATTCTAAAATCCCCTTTGGAAAATTTCTTTATCTTATTCTTCACTCTTCGTCACCTACTTCTTCGTATTGCTTTTTTCAAAAAAGGCATTATAATTAATTATATCATTATTCTATCCGGTAAGCAATGCCGGAAATCGAATTATTCATATTCCAAACTGATTAAAATTTTACAAATAGATATATCCAGATATCTTACACACAAAGGAGATTCTTATGACACCACATATTTCTTTCCATGGAAGCGACATCGAGGCTGCTTCCGCATATTACCACATTTCGCAAGAACAGATTACCTGTTTTAGTGCAAATGTAAATCCTCTCGGGCTTTCCAAATCTTTAAAAGACAAACTTGCTCAAAATCTCGACGTACTTTCCTCTTATCCAGACCGGAATTATACTGCATTAAAATCAGCCATTGGAACATACTGTCAAATCAGCCCCGAACATATTTTGGTTGGAAACGGATCCACCGAAATGATATCTGTACTGATTCATACCCGTCATCCTGCGAAGGCTTTAATGCTTGCACCAACTTATTCCGAATATAAGCGGGAGCTTTCTTTAATCGGATGTTCTCTGGACGAGTATGTCCTTAACGAAACCAGAAATTTTCAACTGGATGTAGGAGATTTCTGCCAGAAAATAAAAAATGATAAATATGAGCTTGTCATTATCTGTAATCCGAATAATCCTACTTCCTCTGCTTTAACAGTAGATGAAATACGAGAAATCCTGATTTCTGCAAAGGAAAACAATTGTTTCCTGATGATCGATGAGACTTATGTGGAGTTTGCACCTGATATCAATAAAATAAGTGCCATGTCTCTCATCTCAAAATTTGACAACCTTATTATTCTCCGGGGTGTTTCAAAGTTTTACGCAGCACCGGGACTCCGTCTAGGCTATGCTGCAACAAGCAATGTTTCTCTGTTAAAAGCGTTTGCCGAGCAGCAGAATCCATGGAGTCTGAACAGTCTTGGTGCGCTGGCCGGTGAATATATGTTTTCAGATACATTATATATAGAAGAAACTCGTTTTTTTATTAACAAAGAGCGGACCCGTATGTATGACTATTTATCTGATTTTCCACAATTAAAGCTATACAAACCTTATGCAAATTTTATTTTAGTAAAAATACAAATTCCAGAGATTACTTCTTATGACCTCTTTGATACGCTCATGCATCAGGGACTCATGGTGCGGGATTGTGCTTCCTTTGAATGCCTCAATGGTGAATTTTTCCGTTTCTGTATTATGAAGGAAGAAGATAATACGCGATTATTAAATGCTATCAAGACATTTATTGAAGAAAAATCCGCATCCTAGTATTCCTGCACAGTTCTCCTGCATAAACTATAAATAACAGCAGATTTTTGAGGCGTTATTATGAATTTTATTCGTTCACAGCAGGAGAATTCTGATTCAGGAAAATTAAAAATATCTCTCACATCGGAGGAAAACGCATTTCCAGTACCCGATGCGTCTATTCAGATTTCATATACCGGAGTTCCAGAAGATACATTGGAGGAATTGACCACCAATTCTTCTGGTTCTACCGATGAAATCGAGCTTCCTTCCCCACCGGAAGAATACAGTCTGGACCCTGCCATCGAGGAACAACCCTATTCAGAATACACATTAACTATCACAGCACCTGATTTTGAACCAATCACCATTGCCGGAGTAGAAATTCTCGCCAATACACTGGCTTTGCAAAATGTACGCATGCGGCCAGTCATTCCGGCAGAACCACCACAGATATACGTCATACCGGCCCATACTCTTTATGGTGTATATCCGCCTAAAATACCAGAAGCTGAAATTAAGCCGACTCAGGAAACAGGAGAAATCGTATTAAGCCGGGTTGTTGTACCGGAATACATTGTTGTTCATGACGGCTCCCCTCGGGATTCTACAGCCAGAAATTATTATGTCAAATATAAAGATTATATCAAAAATGTTGCCTCCAGTGAAATTTATGCTACCTGGCCTGAAAACACCATCCGGGCAAATGTACTTGCAATTATGTCATTTACACTGAACCGTGTATATACGGAATGGTACCGCAATCAAGGGTACGATTTTACTATTACATCATCCACTGCATTCGACCACAAATGGATACCAGAGCGCAACATTTACGAAAGCATTTCCCTAATTGTAGACGAATTGTTTGCCGACTATTTATCACGCCCGAATGTGCGGCAGCCGATTCTGACGCAGTATTGTGATGGTAGACAGGTGCAGTGTCCAAACTGGATGACCCAATGGGGTTCCAAGTCCTTAGGCGACCAAGGCTACAGCACGATTGAAATTCTTCGGTATTACTATGGAGATGATATGTATATCAATACTGCTCAGGAAATTTCCGGTGTACCATCTTCATGGCCGGGATATGATTTAACATTAGGAAGCTCCGGTGATAAAGTACGTCAAATGCAAGAGCAGTTAAATGTCATCGCAGGAGCATATCCACTGATTCCAAAAATCGATGCAGATGGCATTTATGGTCCGGCCACGGCAGAATCTGTCCGTGTATTCCAGTCAGTCTTTGGATTACCTCAAACAGGCGTTGTGGATTATCGTACATGGTATAAAATCTCTGAAATTTACGTCGGAGTTTCCAGAATTGCCGAACTGGTTTAAAGAAAGAGATATTTCAAATAATCTGTCATATGTATGAGAAAAAAGAGAAAGGCTAATTTGTGATTTTTTTGCGAAATGTCTTTCTCTTTTCTTGACTTTTCAAATCAAGGGAACTATTCTTAGCCTGAAAAAAGTATATACTCATCAACAAAGGAGTGGTAACTATGAAACAACCGCAAAAAATATCTCCGTTTCTTCTCGATGCTTTACTTACGATGTCAGGAGGATTTATGGATGCCTATTCCTATTTGTACAGAAACCATGTATTTGCCAATGCACAAACAGGAAACATCTTACTACTGGGTGTAAGTCTATCTGAACAGGACTACACAAAGGCCTTACACTATTTTTGCCCTGTCATTGCATTTTTCATCGGTATTATCATTTCAAATATGATTCATTACAGCTATAAAAACCAATTTCAACTTCGTTGGAAACAAATCGCGCTTCTTGTTGAAGCAGTTCTTTTGCTCATGGTATGTTTTATTCCGCAAACTTATAACTTGATTGCAAACAGTATGATTTCTATGGCATGTGGTATTCAGGTAGAATGTTTCCGCAAAATACATAATCTGCCTATCGCAACTACCATGTGCATCGGCGATCTCCGAAGTGGAACACAAAGCTTATGCCGCTATTTCTTCGAACATGATAAAGAACACCTGAAACATGCGTTTCTTTATTATGGAATCATTTTGTTGTTCGTAATTGGAGCTGTCATCGGAAGCATCATAATTGGATATTTACAGTCAGCAGCAATTGCCGTTTCTACCGTTTTATTATTAGTTGTATTTATTTTGATGTTTTTTGAAAATGAAAATGAACTGCCAAACTAATTTTCAGTTTTTTCCAGTATAAAGCTTTTTTATTTTCACATACTAATAGCGTAACAATCAAACAGTTACAAAAAAGGAGGAAAATGAAATGGCAAATCGTTCATCTAACAGAACAGCTGTACCTGAAGCAAAAGGTGCATTAGACAAATTTAAATATGAAGTTGCAAGCGAATTAGGAGTACCTTTGACAGATGGTTACAACGGTGACCTGACATCCAGACAGAATGGTTCAGTCGGTGGTTATATGGTCAAAAAAATGATTGAAGAACAGGAAAAAAAGATGGCCGGAAAATAGGCATCTGATAAAGTTAGACCAAAGTTAGACTAAACTTGGGCAAAACGCAAAAACCGCATCTCAAAATGAGGTGCGATTTTTGTCGTAAATATACGAAAAATCTTGAAAAATCAAGGTTTCTCAACTCAGCTGAAAAAGGGACTTGAACCCTCGACCCCTTCATTACGAGTGAAGTGCTCTACCGACTGAGCTATTTCAGCAAATCGACTTTCTATATTCATAAGAAAGTCAACAAAAATATTATATCAGACTTTTTCAAAAAAGCAAGCATTTTTCACTATTATGTAATTTCAATCATACAGTAGTAAATACATCATAACGTAGTTTCCAGATTAATATAATTCAGATACCGCAATAAATGCTCCGCAAGCCGTTCATTTTCTTTCTTTTCCAGCTTAGGGTCATCTCTTAAAATCACGCTTGCCGCTTCATTTGCCTGCTGAAGAATCTTTGCATCCTGAAACACGTCTCCAATCTTGAAATCCATCAGGCCACTCTGTCTGATTCCGAACAAATCCCCTGGTCCACGAAGCTTCATGTCTTCATTTGCTATATGAAACCCATCATTAGATTGATTTAAAATCTCCAATCTCTTCTTTGTTTCTTTCGTTTTAGATCCAGACATAAAAATACAATAAGACTGATATTTTCCACGTCCTACTCTTCCGCGAAGCTGATGTAGCTGTGCAAGTCCAAATCGTTCTGCATTTTCCACCATCATTACTGTGGCATTTGGCACATCTATTCCCACCTCGATTACAGTGGTTGACACCAGAATCTGAATCTCATTCCGCGCAAACTGTTCCATGATTTCATCCTTCTGCTTCTGTTTCATCTTCCCATGAAGCGCACATACCCGAATCGATGTTCCCATCTCTTTTTGCAGATTCTCGGCATAATCTGTCACATTTTCCGCTTCTACGGCTTCGCTTTCCTCTACCATAGGGCAAATGATATAGCACTGTCTGCCTTCTGCAATTTCTTTCTTCATAAAACGGTATGCCGTTGAACGATATCCCGTATCAACTACGCAATTTTTAATCGGCAGACGATTGGATGGCAGTTCATCAATTACCGAAATATCCAGTTCTCCGTATAAAATAATCGCAAGCGTTCTGGGAATCGGTGTCGCACTCATTACAAGAATGTGGGGTGTTTTTCCTTTTTGTGCCAAAGTTTCTCTTTGTCTTACGCCAAACCGGTGCTGCTCGTCCGTGATAACAAGTGCAAGGTTCTGATAATGCACTTTCTCCTGAATCAATGCATGGGTACCAACAACAATCTGCACTTCTCCATTTTCAATACGTTCATAGGCCAACCGCTTCTCTTTTGCTGTCATGGACCCAGTCACAAGTTCGACCTTAAGTGGAATATCATACTGTTCCATCAGACCGGTAATTTTCTCATAATGCTGTTTCGCCAATACTTCTGTCGGAGCCATCATAGCCCCCTGATAGCCATTTAACCCTACTAACATCAGTGCAAGTACAGCTACAATGGTTTTTCCAGAGCCTACGTCTCCCTGAATCAGACGGGACATCGTATAGGAACCACAAACATCCTGACTGATTTCTTTCCACACTTTTTGCTGTGCCCCGGTAAGTTCAAACGGGAGCTTAGAAAGAAATTCTAAAATTTTGGGATGCATGGATATGTCATATTCATTTACCTCTTTTTCCTGTTTTATTCTTGTCTGCCTGAGTGCAAGAATAAAAATCAAAAACTCTTCAAACACCAGACGTTCCCGCGCATAGTACAATTCTTCCTTGCTCTGTGGAAAATGAATTCCTTTTAGTGCGTAATTGTATTCTGCCAGATGATATTTCATTCGTATATTCTGAGGCAGAAAATCCTGTGCCAAATCCAGATAATCCAAGGCTTGCTTTACTGATTTAATCATCAGGTTATTTGACAGACCCGATGTCAGCGGATACACGGGCTGCAGGCTGTCAAGTTTTGCTGCATAACTAGAAACCGGGACAAAAAGTTCCGGATGTTCCATTACTTTCTGCCCCTTCTTCTGTACCACACTTCCACGAAGTGTAATTTCCTGATATTCCGATAATGTATTTTTCAGAAAAGGCATACGATACCATACAACCTTCAGGCTACCCGAATCATCTTTTATATTTACAGATAGAATCTGCATATTCGGTCTGCCCGCAAGCTGTACTCTTCCCTGAATCACACCAGAAATCGTATATACTTTTCCCATTTCCAGTTCCGCTATCGGAACCGGTTTTTCATATACATCATAACCTCGGGGAAAATAGCGGAGCAAATCACCAATACTTTCCACACCGATTTTGTGAAACAAGCTTTCTGTTTTATCGCCAATTCCCTTCAGTTCATGAATACTTGATTTTTCATTCATATTACTCTACTGCCAGAATATAATAATAAATAGGTTGTCCACCACGATGTGCATCTACATCCTGTTCTGGATACAGTTCCTCAATTTCAGCAATCAGCTTTTCAGCATCTTCTTCCGATACATCTTCACCATAATAAATGCTGATCAGTTCAGAATCATCATCTACCAGATGTTCCAGCATTTCTTTTGTTGTTCCATCAATAGATGGACCAACTGCGAGGATTCCGTCATCACCAATTCCCATAATATCCCCTTCATGGATATCCTTGTCATCAATATGAGTATCACGAACAGCATAAGTCACCTGTCCTGTCTTGACATTTCCAATCGCTTCCAGCATTGTTTCTTCGTTTTCCTGCACTTCTGCTTCTGCGCTGAAATTAATCACTGCAGTAATTCCCTGTGGAACTGTTTTGGTTGGAATTACAATGATTTCTTTATCCTCTGTCAAATCACGTGCCTGATTTGCTGCCATGATAATATTCTTATTATTTGGCAGAATATAAATATGCTCTGCATTTACCGCTTCAATTGCATTCAACATATCTTCTGTACTTGGATTCATCGTCTGACCACCTGTAATAATATGGTCTACACCAAGTTCTGTGAAAATATCATTCATGCCTTCTCCGACGGAAACTGCAATAAATCCATATTTCTTATGAGGCTGTTCTTTCTTTTCCTGAGCCTGCTGTGCTGCAAGCTTTTCCGCATCTTTAATCAGTTTTTCCTGATGTTCTTCACGCATATTATCAATCTTCATCTTTGATAACTGACCGAATGTAAGTGCCTTCTGGATTGCAAGACCCGGGTCATTGGTATGAACATGTACTTTCACTACATCATCATCTGCCACACACACAATCGAATCTCCAATTGATTCCAGATATGCCTTAAATGCCACTTCATCCTTCTCAGTAAATTCTTTTTCCAACAGAATGATAAATTCCGTACAATATCCGAATTTGATATCTGCTGCAGCTTCTGTATTTACTTTCGTTGCAGAAGATGATGTTCCCGGAGTAATCGCAGTATAATCTACTTCTTTTCCAAGGAATGCATCGTAAGCACCCTTTAAGACTTCAATGAGTCCCTGTCCGCCTGAATCTACAACACCAGCTTCTTTCAGAACTGGAAGCATATCTGGTGTCTGTGCAAGAACTGCTTCACCTTCTTCGATAACTTTCTCAAGAAATTCTTCTAAATCATCTGTCACTTCAGAAAGTTCTACTGCCTTATCTGCGATTCCTCTTGCAACAGTCAGGATTGTTCCTTCCTTTGGACGCATAACAGCTTTGTATGCTGTTTCTTTTGCTCGCACACTTGCTCTGGCAAGTGCTGGAACATCAAGCACTTCTTCTTCACGGATAGATTTAGTAAAACCACGGAGAAGCTGTGACAAAATAACTCCTGAATTACCTCTTGCTCCGCGCAGAGAACCAGAAGAAATTGCCTTAGCCAGAGAAGTCAGATTCAATTCTGAGATTGCTGTCACTTCTTTAGCTGCTGACATAATTGTCATAGACATGTTTGTTCCTGTATCTCCGTCTGGAACCGGAAATACATTCAGTTCATTAATATATTCTTTCTTCGATTCAATATTTTGTGCACCTGCAAGAAACATCTTTGCAAGCATCTCCACATTGATACTCTTTGTTGCCACTACAAAGTCCTCCTTAACTAATCAATTACCCGTACGCCTTCGATATAGATATTAATCTTCTCTACCTGCATATCTGAAAATTCTTCTACTCTGTATTTTACATTATTCATTAAATTATCTGTAACAGCCGAAATGTTGACACCATAGGCAATAATTACATGAAAGTCCAGTGTAATCTTATTATCTTCTCCAATGTGTACCTGGATACCTTTTGTGATGCTTTCTTTTTTCAGGAGTCTGACCAGTCCGTCTTTCATGCTGACAGCCGCCATACCTACAATTCCAAAACACTCCACTGCAACGGAACCTGCATATTTTGCAATCACTTCCGGATCAATTGTAATAATACCTAAGTTCGTACTCATACTACCCTGCATTTTCGTACCTCCATTTTCTATGAACCTTCAGGAGTGCTTCTGCATTCCTGAGAAAGTAATTTTTCACATACTTTCCATACATTATACTCTATCTAGAAACATTTTACAAATAAAAAAGAATGTGCCGAGCACATTCTCTTCATTCCGTTTTAATTAAGCTCTTTCAACAAGTCCAGACTTTAAGCAGCTTGTACAAACATACATTTTCTTTGCTCCGCCGTTCTCTGTCTTAACTCTTACAGATTTTACGTTAGATTTCCACATCTTAGATGATCTTCTATGAGAGTGACTTACGTTATTTCCGAAATGAGCACCCTTTTCACAAATAGCACATTTAGCCATGATTGCACCTCCTAACGAACTTATATGTCTGTTATATTATCCATACAGACTCGCAACATAATGTATTTTAACAGATAATGTACGCAATTGCAAGTATAAAATACTATTTTTTCCATTTCTGTTTTATTTTCTTTTTCTTATTGTTTTTACTTATTTGCAAAGCTGGAGAATTGCCTTTACCACCTCATCGATTGTCATATCGGAGCTGTCAATTAATACCGCATCCTCTGCCTGTACAAGTGGCGAAGTATCCCGGTGGATATCCCGATAATCCCGTTCTTCGATTTCTTTTTCTATTTCTGCCAGTTCACACGGAACCCCTTTTTCCTGCAATTCCAAATATCTTCTTTTTGCTCTGCAGGCAACACTTGCTGTCAGAAATACTTTCACATCTGCGTGAGGAAGAACCACGGTTCCGATGTCTCTTCCATCCATAACAACATCTTTCGCCTTTGCCAGATTTTGCTGTAAATCCATAAGTGTAGCACGTACCTTCGGAATACCAGAACTCTTAGAAGCCATATTTCCCACTGCCTCTTCGCGCAGTCTGGAAGTAATATTTCTTCCATTTAAATAAATCTGCTGGACTCCATTCTCATATCCAAGTGTAACATCCGCATCTTCACATGCCTGTTCAATCTCTGCCACATTATCCGGCTGAATCCCTTTTTCCATAAAATGAATGGCCAGCCCGCGATACATAGCACCTGTATCTACATATATATATCCTTTTTCTTTTGCCACCTGTTTGGCTATGGTACTTTTTCCAGCTCCGGCCGGTCCGTCAATTGCAATATTGTATCCCATTTTCTTCTCCTCACCTTATTCTACCAGATATTGCTGGCCGCAGCATAGGCCGTTGACCATGCTATCTGTAAATTAAATCCGCCGGTCACGGCATCCAAATCCAGCACTTCTCCTGCGAAATACAGTCCTTCTACTAATTTGGATTCCATTGTGGATGGATTCACTTCCTTCACTTTAATTCCACCCTGTGTGATAATTGCCTCTTTATAATCGCGCAGTCTGGTAAGAGTCATTTCAAAATTCTTAATCAGACGAACAAATCCCTGCCGTTCTTCCTTGGAAATCACATTTACCTTCTTCTCCGAATCGATTCCGCTTTGTGCAATCATTACCGGAATTAACTTAGAAGGGAACAGCCCTCCTATGGCATTTTTGAACTGTTTATTATGATTTGCTTCGAACTCTCTGAGTACTCTCGCATCCAACTGTTCTTCTGATAAAGATGGTTTTAAATCAATACTTAACTTCAGTTCCTTTTTCCCTGTAAGTGCTTTACCTACATAAGCACTTGCACTTAATATAAGCGGTCCGCTCACCCCATAATGGGTAAATAACATTTCACCGAACTCCTGATAGAGTACTTTCTTTCCGTCCAGAATCCGGATTTCTACATTTTTCAGGGACAATCCCATCAGTTCAGGCACAAAATATTCTTTTGTTTCTATTGGAACCAATGATGGTCTGAGCTCTGTAACTGTATGCCCCAGTTCTCTTCCAAACCGATAGCCATCTCCCGTAGAACCGGTAGTCTGATAAGACATTCCTCCTGTACAGACAATACAGGCATCTCCTTCCACTTTAGTTCCATCTGCCAGCTTCAGAAATGCGAACCTTCCATCCCTCTGACCTATCTTCGTCACTGTCTGGTACAAATGAACCTGAACACCCTGTGCTTTCATCTCTTTTTCCAGCACTTTAATCACATCTGAAGAATGGTCTGAGGTCGGGAACACACGATTTCCGCGCTCTACCTTTATCTGTAATCCGATGGACTCAAAAAAGTCCATTACATCCTGATTGGTATATCCGTAAAAACTACTATATAAAAATTTGTCGTTCGTCACAACACTTGCAAATAAGGTATCCATATCGCAGGCATTCGTCAGATTACATCTTCCTTTTCCCGTAATAAATAGCTTTTTCCCAAGCTTTTCATTTTTTTCAAATACATGCACTTCATTTCCATTGCGTGCCGCGAAAATAGAGGCTAGCATTCCTGCTGCGCCTCCACCTACAATCAGTACTTTACTCATCTGATTTTCCTTTTATCTTTCTTCATTTTCCATTTTCAGTTCCACACTGTCATTTACCGGATTCAGTTCATCGCGAGAATAAACCTGATATTCATCCCAGATTTCTTCCAGTTTTCCAAGTGTGCTTATTACTTCATTCTGCTTCTTCATACAAACCGCCACCACTAACGCATTAATCACACTGAGCGGTGCAACCAGTGAATCCACAATCGATGCCATGTCGCTTCTGGCAATCAGATTACAGGAAGAATAAAGTGTCATCGGCGAGTGCACACTGTCTGTCAGCGTAATCACTTTCGCCTTTCGGTTGCTTGCAAATTCCAATGCCTTTAATGTACGCATAGAATATCTTGGAAAACTGATTCCGATTACAACTGCTTCTTCATCCACATGAATAATCTGCTCAAAAATATCACTGGAACCATTGGCATTTACCGTAACAACATTATCAAAAATAAGATTCAGATAAAATGCCAAAAAGCTTGCAAGGGGTGCGCAGCTCCGGATTCCCACAATATAAATCTTTTTTGCATTGATAATCGTATCAACTGCCATCTCAAAGGCCTGCTGGTCAATACTCTCCATAGTCAGTTTGATTTTCTCAATATCCGAATGCAGTACATTGGTCAAAATCTCACTCTGTGTAATTCTTCCATAAGTAACTTCCATTCTCTGAATAGAATTCAGCTTTGTACGAACCATTTCGCCCAACGCCTTCTGAAATTCCGGATATCCCTTATATCCAAGCTGTGTAGCAAACCGGACAACAGTTGATTCGCTCACTCCAACTGCCTCCCCCATCTTGGCCGCTGTCAGGAATGCTGCTTTATCATAATTCTGTCTGATGTAATCCGTCAGACGTCTTTGTCCCTTACTTAACTTCGGATATTTTTCATCTAATCTTGCTAATAATTCATTCTGTGTACTCACTGTCTTCCTCCGAGCTCCAGGCCGTGCCTGTTCACTCTCTCTATTGTACCACGCAAAAATCAACTTGTAAATGTTTGCAATTTTTAATCTTATGGATATTCTGTTCTAACTTTCCCTGCTTTTGTTCTATACCGGATAGCTGCCATTCTCCGTATCTGCAATCGTCGTATCAATCTTTTTCATCTGTGCATCCCGATATTTAAAGAATTCCGTTGCGACCTGTGGGAACAATGCATAACTGAGGACATCTTCATCCTGCATTTTATACTGCGCCATTTCCTTTTCCAGCGTTTCCAGTTCATCCGGAATCAAATCCGCCGGACGGCAGGTAATGACTTCTGCGTCTTCTCCCAGAACCTTTTTCTTGACCTCTTCGTTAAACGGTTTTACCGTTGCACCATATTTACCGCTCAGTACATCTTTGGTCTCTTTGGTTGCCATCTTATAACGTTCACCCATCAGTACATTAAACACGGCCTGAGTTCCTACTATCTGAGAAGACGGTGTTACGAGTGGTGGTTCTCCTAAATCTTTTCGTACACGCGGAACCTCTTCCAGCACTTCATAGAACTTATCTTCTGCTCCCTGTTCTTTCAACTGGGAAGTCAGATTCGAAAGCATGCCACCCGGAACCTGATATAACAAGGTCTTGATATTTACCCCCAGATTCTTCGGATTTAACAGTCCACTCTCTAACGCTTCGTCCCGGATTGGGCGGAAATAGTCTGCAATTTCTGCAAGTAATTTCTGGTCTAAGCCTGTATCATATGGTGTCCCTTTAAATGTCTCTACCATAACCTCTGTAGCCGGCTGCGATGTACCAAGTGCCAGCGGGGAAATGGCTGTATCAATAATATCCACGCCTGCTTCCACTGCTTTTAAGTAAGTCATGGAAGCAACCCCGGAGGTATAATGGGTGTGAAGCTGGATTGGAAGCTTCGTTGCTTCTTTCAGTGCTCCAACAAGTTCCGTCGCTTTATACGGCAGCAGTAATCCCGCCATATCTTTGATACAAATGGAATCTGCGCCCATATCCTCAATCCGTTTTGCAATATTTACCCAGTAATCCAAGGTATAGGCATCTCCAAGCGTATAGGAAAGTGCCACCTGCGCTTCTGCATGTTCTTTATTTGCTGCCTTCACCGCTGTTTCCAGATTTCTTAAATCATTGAGGCAGTCGAAAATACGAATAATATCAATTCCATTTGCCACGGATTTCTGCACAAAATATTCCACCACATCATCTGCATAAGGCCGATAACCAAGGATGTTCTGTCCCCGGAAAAGCATCTGCAGTTTCGTGTGTTTGAATCCATCCCGAAACTTCCGCAGTCTTTCCCACGGGTCTTCCTTTAGGAAACGCAAGGATGCATCAAAGGTTGCACCTCCCCAGCATTCCACTGCATGATATCCCACCTTATCCATCTTATCCACGATTGGGAGCATCTGTTCCGTTGTCAAACGTGTTGCCAACAAAGACTGATGTGCATCACGAAGTACCGTCTCCATAATTTTAACCGGTTTTGCTTCTATATTATTTGCCATGAAAGTTTCCTCCCTTTTCTACTTTACGTCAATTACACCACAATTACATTACACCAAAAATCGCCATAAATGTTCCTGCCGCTACCGCCGTTCCAATCACGCCAGCCACATTTGGTCCCATAGCGTGCATGAGCAGGAAATTGGTAGGGTCAGCTTCCGCTCCTACTTTCTGGGAAACACGTGCTGCCATCGGAACTGCAGAAACACCAGCCGAACCAATCAGTGGATTCACCTTACCCTTGGTTGCCCAGCACATGAGTTTACCGAACAGAACACCAGCCGCTGTTCCAAAAGCAAACGCCACCAGACCAAGGATTACAATTTTAATGGTATTCCAGTTCAGGAACGCTTCTGCACTTGTGGTTGCTCCGACAGAAGTACCAAGCAAAATAACTACGATATACATCATGGCATTAGAAGCCGTCTCGGTAAGCTGTCGTACCACACCAGATTCTTTAAAGAGATTTCCCAGCATCAGCATACCAACAAGTGGTGCTGTGGTTGGCAAAATCAAAGAAACCACAATGGTAACAATAATCGGGAACAGAATTTTTTCCAGTTTGGTTACCGGTCGTAACTGCCCCATCTTAATTTTTCGTTCTTTTTCGGTAGTCAATGCTTTCATAATCGGCGGCTGGATAATCGGAACCAGTGACATATAAGAATATGCCGCCACCGCAATCGGTCCCATCAAGGATGTCTGTTGCAATTTCCCAGCCAGATAAATAGAAGTTGGTCCGTCCGCTCCACCGATAATGGAAATTGCAGCTGCCGCTTTATCGGAAAATCCAAGTAACATTGCCAGCAAATATGCAGCAAAAATACCGAACTGGGCTGCCGCACCAAGTAAAAAGCTTTTTGGATTGGCAATCAGCGGGCCAAAATCCGTCATAGCTCCTACCCCCATAAAAATGAGAGACGGCAAAATTGCCCATTCATCCAATTTATAAAAATAATATAAAAGTCCCCCGGCTCCATTTGCCGCTTCCTCTGCATGAAGCATAATATCCGGATAAATATTGACCAGAAGCATTCCGAATGCAATTGGCACCAGCAGAAGCGGTTCAAATTCATGGCGGATTGCCAGATACAAGAAAAAGCATGCCACACCTATCATGACATAATTGCCCCATGTCAGGTTAAAGAACGCAGTCTGGTGAACCAGGTTTCCCAAGGTTGTTGTTATATATTCCATGTTAAAACCTCCAGTTGTTTCTTATGGTTTTCACTCTCCGGTGAATACTAATTCAAAGTTGCAAGCACCTGGCCTGCTTCAATGATATCACCCACTGCCACATCCATACTGGCAACAGTTCCTGCCTCCGGTGCAACGACCGGGATTTCCATTTTCATCGCCTCAATGATTACAACTGTATCACCTTTCTCTACCTTTTGTCCGACTCCTGCTTCTAATTTGAACACTTTTCCTGCAGCGCCTGCGGCCACTTTAATCTTTCCGTTACCAGCTTCCTTCTTTGGTGCCGGTGAAGCTACAGGAGTCTGAGCCTTAGCTGCCTTCTGGGTCTGTGCCTCATAAGCACTTCCTTCTTCCTTTTCTTCCACTACGACATCATAAACATTTCCATTTACTGTAATTGTATAACTTTTCATTCTTCTTCCTCCCGCCTATCGATTCCACTGATTTGATTTTCTTCTCTTTATAGAACGCACAACAAATGTATCTGTTGTCGTTCCCTCATAGGCTGCAATGGCAGCCGCAATTACTGCCACCAGCTCCGTCTCGTCTGTTTCTTCCGGTTCTTCCACCTGTTCTGCCGGAACCTGTGGTTTCTTCTGCTTTCCTTGTTTCTTATCTTCTTTCTTCTGCACAAGAGCCGGTATATATTTGAACAAAGAAATCAAAAAGCTCATAAAAATTAACACCAGAAATACCGTTCCCATTCCGAGAACTGTATTGATTCCCGCCTTCTGCATAATTTCTCCAACACTAAAATGTGCATTGACGGTAAAGGCTTCTAATTTCAGATTTTTATCAAAGCTAAATTCCAGATCAGCTTCCCTGTCAGAAAATGTTGCCGGTGTCGTAACCGTAACTCCTGTAGCAGATGCCTCGCACGTATAATCTCCATGGCTGATATAAGTTCCACATTCCTCCTGGGAAGCTTCCCAGCCCTGTAGTGCCGCAGCAAAATCTTCCGCATTCATTTTGATTCCCGTCTTATCTTCCACCTGTGCCATCAGATACCCCTGATTCCACTCGGATAGTTCACTAACACTTTCTTCGGTCAGATAGCCACTGGAAATCAATTGAAAAATATTATCACATGCCTGTTCTATCTGTGCCTCATCATATGCAATCTGTTTACTTTGCCCACAACCTGTAGAAACCACTGTAAACATAACAATACAGACAATCGAGACAAGAAAATTCCATTTCTTTTTCAATTTTCTCTCACCTCACTATACAGTTCCATGTTTCTTTGCTGGACGTATTTCTTTTTTGGTAAACAGCATTTCAAAGGCTGCAATCAAATATTTTCTCGTGCTCTGTGGCTCGATAATCGCATCCACATATCCACGCTTTGCCGCTGAAACCGGACTGGACTGCAGATTGCGATAGGCTTCTGCCTGACGAGCAAGTTCCTCTGCATCTGCACCTGTATACATGATTTTCACTGCCATATCTGCTTCCATCATACCAATCTCTGCATCCGGCCACGCATAGACTAAATCCGCCCCTACAGCCTTACTGTTCATTGTCACATAGGCACTTCCGTATGCCTTGCCTGTCACTACATTGACTTTTGGTACTGTCGCATCTGTAAATGCATACGTCAGCATCGCCATTGCTTTAGCCAGGTGCTGTTCCGAATACATAGAGGCATGCAAACCTGACACATTCGTAAGGGTAAGTACCGGGATTCCAAAGGCATCGCAGAATTTCACAAATTCTGCAGCTTTCTGACATCCATTTGCTGAAAGGCATCCGTCATAAGTGTCCGTCTTTTCTCCGTCTTCATTATAGACTGCACTCCGGTTGGCAACTGTTCCTACCGTCATACCATTCAGCTTCAGAAATCCCGTTACCATATCTTTCGCATAGTTCCTTTTTGTTTCGAAAAACAGGTATTCATCTCCCAGCATAGCCAGCAGCTCTGCCGGGTCTTCCACTCTGCTCTCAATTCCTTTACAAAGTCTGTTTAAATCATCTGCTCCCACTTCATAAGAATCATGGTCCTTATTATTGGCCGGAAGTACGGAAACCAATGCGCGGATTTGTTCGATGACTTCTCCTTCCGTTCCTACCATGTCAATAAATCCATTTTTCTCACTCTGAAATGCGGCACTGGAAGAATCACATTTGTCTTTGCTGTTTCCAGAAATAGTATTCGGTGAATTCACAAACATTTTCCCTGTCTGTGCCATAAATACAAAATCCGTCAAAGCCGCATCCGCAGCAAGTCCTCCACCGCAGTTTCCAAAGACCGCTGTAATCTGCGGAATCACTCCCGATGCCATTACTTTCTTATACTGCATACTTCCCAGTGCATTTAGTGCATCGGTAGCTTCCTGAAGACGGATGCCTGAACAGTCCACAAACCCAATCACCGGAGCTCCCACCTTCATTGCCATATCATAAAGCGTGGCAATTTTCCTCGCATGCATTTCTCCTACCGACCCATTTAAAACGGTAGCATCCTGACTGTATACATACACAAGACCGCCTTCAATGGTGCCATATCCTGTAATCACGCCATCCGACGGGGCACATTTTTCCTGCAGATTGAAGTCCGTTGCGCGCGCAGTTACTGCACCGCCTATTTCCACAAAGCTTCCACCATCCAGCAAGGCATCAATTCTGATTTTTGCCGGATTTGATGTCTTCCTATTCTCCATAAACTATCCCTCCATACTTCTCTATTTATCTGATAACTCTTTCATTTTCGTTATATTTATTATAACGATTTTCAGAATAGTGTGCAACTATTTCAGTTTGTTTCGTTATTTTTTTCACACCTTTTAAGGACTCTTTCACAAGTGCCACTGGTGCTTAGCAACGCCAAGGTCTTCTGCAATCCCTGGCTTTGGCTCGTTGCTTCGTATAAAACAAAAAGGCAGCTTCTCACAAGCTGCCTCATCGCTATTTTCATTTGAAATATTTGTTATTATTTTATTTACTGTTTCGGTACTGAACCGGAGTCATCTTGTATGCCTTCTTAAACAACCGGTTAAAATGCTCTACATTCTGATATCCTACTGACAGCGCAATATTTTCCACCGTCATATTCGTACTCTTCAGAAGTGCTCTTGCCTTCTTCATACGGACACGTTTTACCGTTTCACCAAAGGTCATTCCTGATTTTTCTTTGATGTATTTAGAAAGATACGGTTTGGAGAGATAAAACTTCTCCGATAAATCTTCCAGTGTAACATCCAGATAATTCGTCTGGATATAATTCAAAATTTCTATCAAACGTTCATCCTTACACTCTTCTGCTTCTTTAATCTCATCGATTTTGTTCACTGCAACCGCAAGTGCTTCCATGGATGCATGGATAATATCTTCATCAATTCCGACACCCCAGTAGCGCTGTCCCCTGCATATGATTCCCACATATGCACAAGCCTTTGATGAAGAACCCTTTGTCAGAGAGTGTTCTTCGTAGAAGGAAAGCTCATAACTGATTCCGAAATATTGCTTGATTGCATTACTTACTGCATCCAGACGTCCATTACCATAACCGGTAATCGTTCTGTTTTCTCCCGCATGACAGAGCGTTGTCTCTGCAAGGATGCCTTCGCCCTCTTTCTTGAAATCGCAGTCCACAATGGTAAATACACCTTTACAGTTGACATAGTTTTCTTCAAAGATATTGTAAACCCACTCTGGAGTAAGTTCTTTATGCGCTTTGTCGGAAACATCCTTTACCAGATATCCTACTTCTTCCTTCATCTTATCTGGAAGTGAAATTCCATAATTCTGCTTCAGGATGTAGTTTACACCGCCCTTGCCAGACTGACTGTTAATACGGATAACATCCTTATCATAGGTTCTGCCCACATCTTTCGGGTCAATCGGAAGATATGGCACTGTCCATTTATCGCACTGCTTTTCTTCTCTCCAGTTCATGCCCTTTGCAATAGCATCCTGATGAGAACCAGAAAATGCAGTAAATACCAAATCACCTGCATATGGAGAACGTTCATATACATGCATTCTTGTAAGGCGTTCGTATACTTCACGAATATGTGGAAGATCTGAAAAATCAAGTCCCGGGTCAATTCCATGAGAGAACATATTCATGCCAAGAGTAACAATATCCACATTACCAGTACGTTCCCCATTTCCGAACAATGTTCCTTCCACACGGTCTGCACCTGCCAGTACACCAAGTTCAGCAGTAGCCACACCACATCCTCTGTCGTTGTGTGGATGCAGAGATAATAAAACACCATCTCTGTGGCTTAAATGCTTATGCATATATTCCACCTGACATGCAAAAACATGCGGCATTGCATTTTCTACGGTAGATGGAATATTAATAATTACTTTCTTCTCCGGTGTCGGCTGCCATACCTCTAATACTGCATTACATACTTCCACCGCATAGTCAAGCTCTGTTCCCGAAAAACTTTCCGGACTATACTCAAATGTAAAATTGCCTTCTGTCTCATCTGCAAGCTGCTTCAATAAAACGGCTCCGTCTACAGCAATCTGTCTAATCTGCTCTTTGTTCTTCTTAAACACCTGTTCGCGCTGTGCTACAGAAGTAGAATTATACAAATGAATCACTGCATGTGGCGCACCCTTTACTGCCTCAAATGTTTTCTTAATAATATGCTCTCTTGCCTGAGTCAGTACCTGTACGGTCACATCATCCGGAATCATATTCTTCTCAATCAAAGTACGCATAAAACGGTATTCTGTCTCTGACGCTGCCGGGAAACCTACTTCAATTTCTTTGAATCCAATATCGACTAACATCTGGAAAAACTCCAGCTTTTCTTCCAGACTCATTGGTTCAATCAGTGCCTGATTGCCATCTCGCAAATCTACACTGCACCAGATTGGAGGCTTCTCAATAGCATCCTTCTTCACCCAGTCATATGTGACTTCCGGTGGCATAAAATACTGTTTTTCATACTTTTCAAAATTCTTCATGTTCTCTCTCCTGTATATAAAATAGATTCAAATAATCATTAAGCATTTTTAGTCAATAATATTGTCCTTTTTTAGCTTCTCTACAATACTATCATATTCTGTTTTATATACAAGTGACAAATTTATTCATGTAAGTTGATTTATTTTGTTCTCTCAAAACATTTCAGATTATTCAACTTCTTCCGGCTCCATACTAAGCACTTTTCCAATGGTTTTTAAATCATATTTCTGATTGTATTCTTTGAAATACATATGATATTCCTTTGTATCTGTCGGATGTACCTTGGAATTGTGAATATGAACCTCCTGAAATGCCTCCCCGCTCTGCATCAAAGCAACCATGGTACTTGCACAATGAGTCGCAATACGGTTAAAACAGTTCAGGATATCTGTAAATACCGTTCCTTCTTCCAGCCCACATATGCCATCACTCAGTCGCTCCACATGATGTAATTTTAATTCATCACACAAAGAAGAAATCACAACTCCCAGAGGTGCCACACGCTGTGCCAACTCTTTATCATCATTTTTAAATGCAGTACAGGTAAGATTGATTTCTTCACGCACCGCTTCCATTACCACATTCAACTCATCCCACGCTTCCTGCGAAAAATTGGTATGGTCATCGTGCATTTCATTTGCAATATGACCGATATAGGAAGCATGGTCACCAATACGTTCAAAGTCATTAATCGTGTGCAAATACAAAGAAACCTGTCTTGTCTGTGCTGTATTCATTTCCCGCTTTGTAATCTGAATCAGATATTCTCCAAGGCGGCTCTCGTATTTATCAATCAGATTTTCCTTGCGCTGTACCTTGTCATACTTGTCCTGCTGATAATTGTTAAGCAGATTCATGGCACGATTTACGTTCTTACGCAGATTCTTCGCCATTCCATTCATGGCGCGGTGACACTGTCCGATTGCAAGTGCAGGATAATTAATCAGACGTTCTTCCAACAAATCAAAATCGGCTTCATCTTCCAGTTCTTCCGCACTGTCTTTTACCAGATAGCATACCAGCTTCTCAATTTTAGGAATAAACGGAAACAGTACAATAACTGTCGCTACACGGAATACCGTATTCAAAAGGGCAATACTTACCGGTTCCATTACCATATCCATAAATGAAAAATGTACAATCGCATTAATACTATAAAATACAACGGACCAGATAATCAGCCCAAATAAGTCATTAATCAGATAGACCAGTGCTGTTCGTTTACCATTTTTGTTCGCTCCAATGGCAGAAATCAGTACCGGACAGGCCGCACCTACACCAATACCAAGTACGATTGGGAACGCACTTGCAAAGGTCAGAAGACCTGTTACAGAAAGTGCCTGTAATACACCGACAGTGGCAGAGGCGCTTTGAAGCACTGCCGTAAATAAAATACCTACTAAAATACCCGCAAGCGGATTGGAAAACATGGTAAGCATATCAATAAATACAGGGCTTTCTTTCAATGGTGAAACTGCCCCGCTCATGGTCTGCATTCCCGTCATAAGAATCGCAAAACCAAGCATAATATTTCCAATATTCTTATGTACGGTTCTCTTACAAAACATGCGCATAACAATACCAATTACGGCTACCACTGCCGAAATCGTGGCAGTCGAAAGAAGGCTTGCGATTCCATTCGAACCCTGAATATAAGAAAGACAGAGAATCCATCCTGTAATACTTGTTCCAATATTTGCCCCCATGATGATACCAATCGCCTGTTTCAGCTTCATCATACCGGAATTAACAAAACCGATTACCATAACCGTAGTTGCAGATGAGGACTGGATTACGCTGGTCACGCCTGCCCCAAGTGCAACTCCTTTCAGAGGCGTGTTCGTCATCTTATATAGAAATGCCTCCAGTTTATTCCCCGCAACCTGTTTCAGTCCATCTCCCATAAGAGACATACCGAACAAAAATAACGCAACCCCACTAAGCAAAGATAATATCATTGAAACAATTGCCATAACCTTCTCCTCTGATTATCCTCCGGCTCCGCGCCCGGATAATTTCTTTTGTATTACAAATTTGTTCTTTTCTCTGTATCTAATATAGATTTTACATATTTTTTACATTGCTTTTTTTATTATGCCACACCAATTTATAGATTACAATCATATATTTTCATAAATCTATACAGAATTTTAACCCGAATTTCATCATTTCATGCATATAACCGCCGAAAAATCCAAGTAAATATAAAAGATGTTTTGGACAATATAGTTCAAATTCTTTTTTTCCACTGCTTCTGTCGTCACCAAATCATAGACTTTCACCGGTTCTTCGTTCAGATAATAGGTAAGGGTTCCAACATTCTCACCTTTTTTAACCGGAGCAGTAAACATCGATTTTCTGGAAATTTCAGCGCGTACCGTTTCCCCAGCCTTCATCAAATACAGAAATTCATTTTCCTTCTCTTTCAGACCTACATTTACCGTAACCGGTTCAAAAAGTCCTGCTTCCCCCTTCATTCCGTCCTCCACTTCAATACTCTGGAATTCCTGTACAACCGGAATCTTTTTATATGTATAATTTACAATCCCATATTCCATCAGTTTTCTTGTATCCGACCACTTATAATTCTTGTTATTCGGCCATCCACACCCAAGAAGTGCCACAACGAAGGTTCTGTCGTCCCTTTTTAAAGCTCCCACATAGCAATACCCAGCATCCCCGGTAAATCCTGTTTTCCCGGATAATGCGCCCTCCATCATTGTTAAGAAAGCATTATGATTCTGGCAGGAATAACTGTTTGTTCCAGATAAATCCTGAAAACTATATGAGTTTGTCCTTGTGATTTCAAGAAACTGCTCTGCTTTCGGTGATTTTAAAATACAATATGACATAACCGTTGCCAAATCCACCGCCGAAATACTGTGCGTGCCATTTTCATCCGATGCATCCAACCCATTTGGCGTAATAAAATACGCATGCTCACATCCCAGTTCCCGGGCTTTTTCATTCATTTTCTCTGCAAAACCTGCCACACTGCCACCAATATGCTCCGCTATGGCAACTGCCGTATCATTGTGGGATTCCAGCATCAGTGAATAAAGCAAATCTTCCAGCCGAAAGGTCTGTCCTTCCCGCATTCCCAGATGAACTGCCGGCTGCTTCGCTGCTTCTGCCGACACCATAACCTCATCTTCTGGATTTCCTTCTTCCAACGCAAGAATGCAGGTCATAATCTTCGTTGTACTCGCCATAGGCCGCATCACATCCCCCTCCTTGGCTTCCAGCACTCTCCCCGATTCCGCATCCATAAGAACGGCTGAAAGGGCATATAAATTCTGTACCTCCTCCGGCATTTCCTCTGCCTGACTGGAAAATACCGCTCCCAAAGAGTTGATAATAATTATAACAAAAAAGAGCAGGAAAGCCATTCCTCTCTTAAAGCGAGGTTTCTGATTCCATACTCTTTTTCTCTCATTCCACATATCATGTCTCTCCCATCTTCTTCCTCTCTTTTTAAGGTATGAAAATAGAAGAAACTCTATGCTTCTAAATATCCAGTTTTAATTGTGCTTCGTCTTCTGCTTCTTCTTTGAATACTTCCATCTTCTCTGCGTCTACTCCCGGAAGTTCTTCCAACGACTGCACGCTGAACCGTCTTAAAAATTCTTCTGTAGTACCAAAAAGAAGCGGTCTTCCCGGTGCATCCAGTCTGCCGACCTCGCATACCAGATTATACTCAATCAACTTATTGATGGCATGGTCGGACTTCACACCCCTGATTTTCTCGATTTCCAGTCTGGTTACCGGCTGTTTATACGCAATAATCGATAAGGTTTCCAGCATGACATCCGTAAGAACATGCCTTTTTGGCTGCTTGGCAATCCGAATCAGATATTCGTAAACCTCCGGTTTCGTACACATCTGGAAAGAATCCTCCAGCTCAATAATGCGGATTCCTCTGTCCTCTTCCTGATAACGGTCCATCATATTACGGATGATTTTCTTCGTAGTCGGTACGTCATGTTCAATTGCATTTGCAATCCGCTCCACCTCTACGGATTCCCCCATCGTAAATAAAATGGCCTCAATGATGCCTTCCAACCTTTTAATTTCCATCTTGTTCCTCACCTGTTTTTTTCGCTGTAATAACGATATCATCAAAAATATGTTCTTGCGTAATCTGAATCTTTCCTGTTTTCATCAGTTCCAGAATGGCAAGAAATGTAACTACAATCTGTGTCTTGGAAGCCTGCTTCTTCAGCAAATCACGGAAGCTGAAATGACTATGTACTTTGGCATATTCTTCCACATAACTCAGCTTCTCCTCCAAAGTTACCTCTTCCTTCTCTATCTTCCCATACCGGCTTCGGATCGGATCCAGCTTATCCGTCTGCCGCTTTAATACTTCCTGAAAAATTTCATTTAACTTAGCCAGATTCAAATCACCTAAAAGTTCGTCTAAATCTACCGGTTCCACATAAGCCTCTACTTCTTCTGGAATCGTTGGCTCTTTATATAAAATATGTTCGCTCTCTATCTGTCTGTCACGCAGTTCGTAGGACATATATTTATACATCTTGTACTGCAGAAGCTGTTCTACCAGTTCCAAACGTGGGTCCTCTTCCTCGCCCTCTTCATTCACTTCTTTCGGCAGCAGCATCTTACATTTCAAATCCAGCAAAGTTGCCGCCATCAGAAGGAACTCACTCATGATATTCAAATCTTCCTGTTCCATTGCATTGATGTACTCCATGTACTGATTGGTAATCTCAACAATTGGAATATCATAGATATCTATTTTATTTTTATCAATCAAATGCAAGAGTAAATCCAGTGGTCCTTCGAACACCTGCAATTTAACCGGAATTCCCATGTCATCAGCCTCCTAACCTTTTCATTATAGCGGATAATTCTGTCCAACTCAACAAAATTATTTTCCATTAAGCGTCAAAATGACAAGTTCTGCCCGGTTCCAGAGACGGATATTCAAAGTATGGGTTCCAAGTCCCTTACTGACTACCATAGTCTTTCCCTCCGACCGATAGCAGTCTCCCGAATAATATGGGAACAAATGAATCTGTGGGCTGATAACTCCTCCAATAATCGGAAGCCGCACAACTCCTCCGTGTAAATGGCCGGAAAGTGTCAAATCTGCTCCCCACTTCCAGTACTCTTCCGCATATTTCGGGTGGTGCGCCAACAAAATGGTATAGTTTTCTCCAGATTTTCCAATCCTTGCTTCGATTTCTTCCTCTTTCAGCATATAATGACTGGCTTTCACATAGATACCCTTCGGCAGTTCCATGCCGGCAATCTCGATTTTCTGACCATTCTTTTCCACCACGGTCTTCTCATTGACCAGAAAATGTACTCCTGCTTTCTCTAATATTGCTTTATATTTGTTATAAGTCTCTCCATACTTTTCTGTATTTTCATGCATCCGCTGCTCATGGTTCCCATTGGCATAATACACCGGTGCTATCTTGGGAAGCTGTGACACAAGGTCTACCGCATTTTCATAAGAATGTCCTCGCTTTCCCACCAACATATCTCCACCAATTAAAATATAATCCGGGTTCTCTGCTGCAATCGCACGCACAAGGTCACAAGACTTAGGACCATATTCCTGATTGTGAAAATCACTCAGAAAAGCAATTCGAATCTCGCCTGATTCTTTCGAAAGCTTTTCCGATTCTATCTCATAATGAGTTATCACAAAAGAATGGGTTTCTCGGTAAATCTCGATGATGAGATATAGTATCACTATTATTAATAAGGTTAGTATTCCTAACCACATACTCTTTTCCTCTTTTTTCTCTTTATTATACACTGCTTATCTTTGATAAGCTTCTATTATGCATGTATGCTTTTTTGTTTTTGCATCATAGTTAATGCCGACCAACAAAATCTTTCCACCATAATCCTTAATTGCCTGAGGATAAATATTTTTCTTAATCTGATTGATTGCTCCCTCATTTGATTTATTCCATTTTAATTCAATTAACAGCATTGGCATAGCAGAAGATTTTTTAGGAAAAAAAACAACATCCGCATAACCATGCCCTGACGGCAATTCTTCAATCTTCAGGAATTCATCTATACTGCTGATATACGCAAATCGCACTACACTTCTTAATGCCTGTTCATTATTATAAAAAGTCGGTGCTGTTCCGGCACTATGTGCTTCTTCTATCGCCTGTGCAACCGCTTCTTCATCTTGGTTAAGTGTCGCTTCTAACAAATTATCCGAATTTCGGATGAGTTTTGCTAACTCCATATGTCTGCCAGTTGCCACCGCACGTACAAATTCCTCCCGAATTTCCTCATTTGGAATAAACACAACTTTATCATTTGCATCATAAGCTAAATATCCCAAATGAACCAACAATGTTAAAACATCATCCTGACTTTTTATGGTTGTCATATCATTTTGGAATGTTCCAGTATCAATTTTAATCCGCGCACCACCAAGCATTTGTGTAATTGATTCTTTCAGTCCATCCTCGTTCATATCAATATAAAATTGCAATGAAGTATACGTTTCTGTCTGTGTCCAATAATTGCCAAACTCCTCACTCTTAATTGCTTCCATTACAGAATTCGGATTGTACACGGATTTCACTTTATGGAATGAATATCCGTCATACCACTTTTTCATTTTTTCAAAATCCATATGATACTGATTACACAAATCTTTGACTTCAGGCTCTGTAAATCCTACATACTCTGCCAGTTTTTTAGGTGCAAGCATAGAATACTCTCTAAAATCGGTCATTGCAGATTGTGTTCCATACTTCTTGATTGGAAGAATTCCAGTAAGATACGCTGCCTCAAACACAATATCTGTCCAACTGCTTTTAAATAAACTTCTCAGAAAAGTAACATATTCTTTCTGTAATTTTGTATTCTCTCTGGCTTCACGAAAAACGGCATCCCATTCATCTATGATCATAATGAACTTTTCACCCGTTTTTTCTGTGACATGAAGCAATATTTCTGCCAAATCTTTTCCTGCTTCAATATTCGGAAAAACATGGGTAATTTCCGTCGTAACCTCGCGATTAATATCCTGAACAACTGTATTGATATCAGATGTACGGGACGTAAACAATGTAATATCAAGATAAATAACGAGATATTTATTTAAGTATGTTTCAAAATTCTTATCTTTTGAAATCTTAAGCCCTTGAAACAGTTCTTTCGAATCGCAGCTTTTATCATAATACGCACAAAGCATCTTTGCTGCAAAAGACTTGCCAAATCTTCTCGGGCGGCTTACACACAGCATCTTATCCGTTGTACCAAGTACTCCATTGATATAAGAAATCATATCCGTCTTATCTACATAGATTCCCTTTCTGACAGCTTCAAATCCGGCATTTCCTATGTTTAAGTATTTTCCCATATGATTTACTTACTCCTTTCCTCAGACCTTTTATCCCGTCTGTTCATTCCCTGCATATACTATATGATAGCCGATTTTCTTTATTTTGTATACCTCATTTATCAAACGAAATAACTTCTCTGAACTTTACTTTTTATTTTCCAATAATTTTTCAAAAAGACGCTGCTTTTTCCAGTATTTCGCTCACTGCATCTGTAAACTTCATCTTTCCAACGGAAGTTTCTGCCAGAACCGGTACTTCGCCAATCAGATTATCATTCAGGAAATAGCTGACTTTTCCAATTTCATCTCCCTTTTCCACCGGGGCATTTAACGTCTCCATCTCCACTTCTTTCCGTATTTGACTGAAATCTGTATTGTCAAAATCTACGTATTGAAACTTTTCTTCACACATACCAGTGACTTTATCCTCTTTTCCTTTTTTCACCTCTGCATAAACAGGCTCATCCAACACATTGTCATCCTGATAAGAATTGCATCTTCCAAATCCATAATTCAACAGTTTGATGGCATCTTTCGTTCTTGATTTGGCATCCGGCTCTGCCATCACAACCGCTATCATCTGAATCCCGTCTTTGGCACCGGTTGCAGAAAGGCAGAATTTTGCCTGACTGGTAGAACCAGTCTTTAATCCGGTGGCATACTCATACTGACGAATCAGTTTATTGGTATTGGATAGTCCAAACTCGCTTTCGCCTTTACCAGTCACATGAGTGATGTTCTCCATCCAAATCTGCGTGTAATCAAAGATTTGCGGATAGTTCAAAATCAGTTCCCGCGACATCAGCGCAATATCCCGCGCCGTAGTCTCATGCCCATCTGTATCTAACCCATTACAATTCACAAAATTGGTGTGCTCCATTCCAAGTCCTTTTGCCCGTTCATTCATCCGCTGGACAAACTGTTCTTCTGTTCCGGCAATCCGCTCCGCCATGACAACGCAGGCATCATTCGCACTTGCAACCGCAATACATTTGATTAAGGTATCTACTGTCTGCTTTTCTCCTGTTTCCAAAAACACCTGCGAACCTCCCATAGACGCAGCATATTCCGATGTTGTTACCTCCTCGTCCAAACTTATCTTGCCTTCTTTGAGTGCATCAAAAATCAAAAGTAAGGTCATTACCTTTGTGACGCTTGCTGGAGGCAGCTCTTTATCTGCGTCCTGTTCAAACAGAACTGTACCTGTCTCTGCTTCCATCAAAATGGCTGTTTCTGCCGAAAGTTCCACCTCCGAGCCGGTATCTGCTGCCGTCTCCTCCTCCATGAAAACAACCTCATCCATAGACATAGCATAACAAGTCTGGGAACATAGCAAAACGCAGAGTATCACTGCAATTATCCTTTTCATACAAAACTCCACTTATTCTATTACTATAATATAAGTGATGTAAGATGAAAATATGACATTATCCGTGATACTCTGCGTATACATATTTACAATATGAATTTTAAAATACGGTACTGGGAATATGGTACTTGATAGAAACAATTATCCGAAAATGATTCTTCTAAATTCTTCCGCTTCCTCCATATCTTTATACACACGTAAAACCATATCTGCATATCCAAATGCATCATATAAAGCATTGTCCTCTTTATAATCAATCTTTCCAATCGTCAAACTGCATTTCTCTGTTCCATCAATTCCAAGATTCGAACGCTGGATTTTGCAATTCATCTCAAAGGATAACAGCATATCATATGTACCTCTGCGTTTTACAATGGTTCCTTCCCGTTCCAACTGGAGAAGCGTATAATCATCATAGACACCTGCTTTATTTCCATCATATACACAAAGTTCTGCTTTTGCTTTGATGTCATCCATTGGTGAATCGCTACAGATAGCTTCCATGATTTTATGCACATCCTCAGATGTCAGTGTAACATGAACCCTGTGCATATCATAATCATTGCCCTGCTCATCCGTATAACCAAAAGCAAACTCCATCTCTACCTGATCCTTGGTTGCTTCTAATACATCAATTTCTTCATAATGCGAATCTCCTTCACAACGGTTAAAATAATACTGCTCTTTAATAGTTGAACCCATTTTCGTTCTCCTTTTCCAATTCAAAATATACTATTCTGTGAATAAATCCAATTCTTTTAACAACTCTTTCGGATACCAGCTTTTTAGCATAATATCATCTGCTGCCACTTCCAGCAGCGCCTTACGATATGCGCACAATAGCAAATCCACTTCTATCTTTTCCTGTATATAATAACTTAATGGGCACAATATTTTTTCATTTAATTTGTAAGATCCCGGATAATATTCCAGTTCCATATAGTTGCACACTGATTCATAATATACTGTGCCATTTGGATTTACAAAGTAACCCGCACCACACATATCAGAATAATCACCCCATTTTTCCAAGCCTTCCACCGGATTCCATGTGTCCATATTATCCAATACAAAAGCACCACTATCCAAGCCCAATTTATTCTCCTTCGACGGTATCCATACAATGTCTCCTTTTGCAAACGGAGTCGGGAAATTCAACCACAACGCTTCGAAAAAATAATTCAAAATATCATTATCCATTTCATTCTCAGTATGGTACTTTACGATATTAAGAAGCTGACCTTTCCCATTATATTCCATTTCTGATACTAAACCTGGATTGTTTAAGTCTTGTCTTCGAATTCGGTATTTTATAACTCCATCTTCTCCTGATTCATCTTCATTTTTAACACCTGTTTTCACGCTTATCTTATATGCACTCATGCATGCATCAAGAGAGCCATAAATAGTTTGATAATTTTCTACCCAACTAGCATCTCCTTCATATAAATAAGAATACATATATACATATCTATGGTCTGCACTTTCCTTTATAAAATCAGCAACCGCCTCATCCACAATCGTCATATATCTTTCCAGCACCGCATGAATGCCTTTCACCGCAAGGTGATTCATTTGCTCAGGAATTTCACAATCCGGCATCGTTGAAATAACCTGCATCCATGCGTTTTTCTTTTCTTCATAAGTAAGATGGTGGCACATATAAATTAACCATGCAGCTTCCAGCGAATTGAATTGGTATTCGATTTTTCTAAGATATTCTCGAATATCTTTTGAATTTACAAATGAATAAATATCCATTCTTTTTATACTCTCCTTGTTTTCTCATCATTTACAGTTTTCTTCTTCTGCAAGTTATGTACTATAGTTGGTATAGCAAGTGGACCGCAATATGGACACCACATATTTCCGACATCCGGATTCCACGAATACTTTCTTTTACACTTAGGACATATCTTAAACATTGGCATAATCGTCATAATTTTCACCTTCTCTTTCTTTACACGCTCCATTTCTATGCGTCTTTCTAATTACACTTTAACATTCATAGATGACATCATATGTCACTCTTGAATTTTTGATGGATATTTAAAGATATTTTGAAAATATTTGACTGATATTTGAAAGTTACAATTTATAAAATTTGAGCACCGGATTTTACTTCCGATGCCCATTTTTCACATACCTACACTTTACACCTATTGATATCTCTTTAACATGTCCAGAATCACTTCCTGCATTTCCTTTCTCATACTTTCTGGTTTTAAAACCTCTACTTTACTGCCTTGGCTTAACAACCACATAATAATACCTTTTCCATATACTTCCGCTTCTATCATACATTCATCCTCATACTGTTCAATCACTCTGGCTGTTGGAAGACGGTCTAATATCGGTTCCGGATTTGGACCATAAAATTTCAATTTTACTTTTTGCAGTCTTCCGGCATACATGAACTGTATCCGTTTTCTGAATTCACCTTCTTCAAATCGATTGGCATACGATACTTTGAATTTCTCATCTAACTGCTTATAATCCTTTATCCTATCGATTCGAAATATAGCCGGATAACTGTACTTATGTACGTATTTTCCATTTTCGTCTTTTTCAACAATATACGCATTCAAATAAAAGTAATACTCTGAAAACAAAATAGAAACCGGTTCTATGACTCTTTTTATTGATTCTCTCGGTGCACTTGCTCTTGCATAGTGCAATGACACAAGATTATGCTCATGAATATCCGAACCAATCTCCCATAGCGTGTCCTGAATATACTCCTTGTGATTCAATTCCACATAATGATATTTTTCATTTGCAATCAAGTCACTGACAAGCTTCATGTTTTTCAACGGAACGCAGCCCTCGACAAGCTTGTCCAGAATCGTTTTCAATTCCCGACTTGTGAAAGCACGACTTTCCAGAAGAATTTTGGAAACTGCCAAAATCTCACTGTTTGTCATCATAGATGGCTCTGCTCCAGCCATAATAAAACCTTTTTTAGTACGGTCATAAACAATTTCGAGACTGCCTCCTGTTTTGGCATTTTGCTCTGATAAAAAAGTTCTGATATCGTCAATATCTCTTTGAATAGAACGTTCATCGACATTGTATATTCCTGCTTCTGTAGACTTGTTAATCGTTCTTCCTTCACAAAGGCGGACATACATATCAAGGATTCTAAAGTTTTTTGATTCTTTTTTTACTTCCTCTTCATTTTTCTTCATTTACATTATTTTCCCATATTGAACAAAATCTCTGTGCAAATCTATTTTAAATTTTTTATTACATTCTCCGCATCACGCATTGATTTATCTACCGCCTGATGATTTACTGTATTTATTTCTTTATCATCATTCGATTTGTTCACTAAATTAACTTGACACATTTTATAAAGTAACCCTACAAGTAAAACTGCATTTTCCGTTGCTTTTCTCTCAGTCTCCGAAAATTCATACCAATTCGTTTTATGTAATACATTAACAGCATTCGATACAGTAACAAATATGTTCTTATATTTATTATTCACTGTCCGAATTGAACAAGTGTATTTACTCGCCACCTCTTTAAGATCATTTAGATATTCGCATGTCCGATTAATCGTTTCTTCTGCTTTTTTCATTTGTGACCATGCTTCATCTGCTTTATCTGACAAATTTCCACCAACTACATTAAAGATAACTCCACCAACCAATAAACCTACTCCCAATGTTGTCGCGCCCAAAATAGTAGAGCCTAATGCCATTCCTCCTGCCAATGGTGTTGACCCAAGTGCCCCTCCACCTAAAGCTGCCAGTGTTGCATTTGTTGCCGCTGCGCCACTTAAAGATGAAATTGCCGCTCCTGTTGATGCAGTTCCTAATGCCATTACTGCCGATGTGGTGACACCTGCAGCGGCAAATCCCCCTGCGGTTCCAACAGCAGCTCCACCAATTCCTCCTAACAAAACACCTGCCCCTACTGAAACGCTTTTTAACTCCTCTTTATTATATTGCGGTAATTTTACACCATTGTTATTATACTCTTTAAATTGAGGTCTGTTTTGTATTTTTTCTATAGTATCTGAAAACGCATCAAAACCATGTAAGATGTTAAGTTCTAATTTACCTAAGTCATCCATCACTTTATTTGTTTCTTTACTTGTATCTTCAAATTTCTCCATATTTCGATTATGACGATACTCTGCTGCTTTCATTGTATCATTTGCATCTTTCATTTGTACAGCACCATGTATTCCACTTCCAACACCACCCACTGCTGCTGCAGCAGCGATAGCCCCTAATATAAACGGTAACGGCATAACTCATTCCTCCAATTCTCTCAATAATTTACAAGCTTGTTTATTAATAGCGTAATATTCTTCTCTAGACATCAATTCACTAAATAAACAATCATAACTTTCATCTACACGGCAGAGCAAAGGTCGATTCTCATATATTGAGCAATCGTTTCCATTCAAATATTTACAAACTCCATCTCCTCGATCTAGGGATGCATAAATATTACTTTTATCCAAATTTCTGCAGCAACAGCCACAATGTTCACATTTAAACATTATTCAAATACCAATGTGGCGTTTTTATCCGACATATGTGTATCAAAATCGCCCTGCCAAGGTTTTTCATACCCCATCTTATCAAATATTTCAAGAAGAACTGTGTTTAATTCAGCATCTGTTGCCTTTTCAATCATATTAGCCCAATTATTACATTCTTCTGTTTCGCTTCTAAATGCCTCTATATCTATTTTTTCTAATTCATGTAAATAATCCAAAAGTGCTTCATTAATTCTCTTGTAAGCTTCTATACAAGCTTGCATTCGTGTTGAAATCTTCAATCTAATACAAACTTCCTTCAACACCAACATAACAAATCTGAACCATGCAATTAAATTTAAGCGCATAAAAAAGGCCAAAAAATTTCCACCTGATTTAATTACCGCATCCATCCCATCCAGTACGCAAAGTGTTCCATTTCCCAAAAGCAACATTACTCTCAAATCATCATGCGCCATAGATGGAATACATTCTTTGAGTGGTTTTCCGTATTGAAAATGATGTCTTATAGACCATATTAACCGTATACTAAGTTCTGTTATCACAACTGGAATAGCTTGAGCTAATCCGAACCTTAAATCATATCCCTGAGTAAAGGCCTGAAGTGCAATTTCTGATAAATCCTTTACACCATTCTGAGTAGAAAACTTACCAAGTTTGCAAAAACCAAATAATTCATAAAACGGCATTACAATACCAGTTCCACGGTTATGAGACCCACTGCTTCCTGCCATATCAGACATCAGATGTCCAAACCAATTAGTTATCCCACACATAATCTTCATCACAAAATTGCCACCTAATAATATTCCAGTCTCAGAATTTATTGTTATCAATTGTCCATTAGCAATAAAAGAAGAAGTATCGGTAAATTGATTCACAATTGAAAAAAACAATCCTACAATATCTGGAGAATGTGCTAATGACATCATGTGATGCGTATTGGGGGCAATGTTAAAGTAATTATTTACATCACCTGGTTTTCTCTGATCATAATTTACCTTATAATTCCTTTCCAAAAAACCAATAGCACTATTTACATTGTTTGCATTTTTTTCTTTAGGATTCCACCCCGTTTTTCTTGCAAAAGACATTACAACTTCGTCTACCTGCTTATCTGTCCAATTACAACATGCACTATCTCCCGGAGCTCCTACAAGAAAAATATCAATCATTCCACCGATAGCGCCACAAGCAACAGATACTATGTAATCATACTTATCACATTTATCTTTTGTTTGTAAAAGTTCTTTATTTCCCTCTATATCAAGTTCAAATTTATATTTACCTCTTTCGTTAGACATGTAACATTCCTCTTATAGTTTTATTTTGCAATTAAAGTATAAAGTTTTGCGCAAATTTCAATGTATTCATCAAGAAACTTTTCAATATTTTTAACTGCATCCTCTTCCATATTTATTGCATCAACTACTTTTTTTAAGAAAACTTTTTCTCTTTCATCATAAACGCCATCTGCCTTAAGTAATCCTAAAAGTTCAAGTATAATAATATTCTTTTCCTTATGATTAGAATTGTCCTTGATTTCATTTAAAACCTTTTCTAATGCAATATCCCTATTAGGAATAACTTCTGGAATATTCATTTCCCTACAATATTCCCTCATCATTTCTTGTTCAGCCTCTTCCAATATCTCGTCAGCATATGCTGCATGAACACATAACTGCAAAAATCTTTTTTTATTTTCTTCTTCTAAATATTTTAAAAACATATTTTACACCTCTAATTCTTTTGTAATTTTACTTTGTTAATTTGTCACAAAATATCATTTATTTTTAGAATTCTTCCTTAATCCCCGTTTTGTAAACTTTGATTTCCACTGTTCATCTCTCATCCCTCCTAAATATCTAAATTACGGAGATTAGGCTCATTCTATTTTTATCAACTAATACGATACATGTACAAAGTCTCCTAAAGTCAAACTTCCATTAGCTGATTGTAAAAATTTCATCATTTCATCGTTTGAACTAATTGCAACATCTATTCCATAACATTGATACAAACTTTTTATGGTTTCTTCATATAAACGGCTATTCTTCTTTTCAAGTGCCACCTCTATACGCTTTAATAATTCTTTTGTATTTATTTCATATTGTTTTCTTTCTTTTTTCACTCTGCAAATAATCTTTTTTGCTCGTTTATATTGTTCGAAAGTTAATTGACAGTTTAATCTTTTTAACTTTTTATCAATCCACTTATTTTCTATATTTTTTAAAATATTTGAATCATTATACGCAAATCCAGTTTCTGAATTAAAATCACAAGTTGTGCCTGTCATTTCCGAAAAACCCAAACTCATAAATATTTTGTTCGTATTTGGATTTACAATCTGATTCAAAAGGACAATTAAATTAATGGAATTCTTTAACATATTTATATCCTGTTCAGAAAAATCGGAACAACATCTTTCTTTTCTTAAATTCATCTCTTTGAGCATATCAATGTATTTTTCTGCTTCAACTTTTAAACGCTCCACTACTTCATATGTAGATTCTAGAAGAAAAAATTTTTTCCGTACCATAATACACGATAGATCTATTTCCACTTTTTTAGTTCTTAATCTTATCCTTTCTTCTTTTGCCTTATTAATCCTACCTTCTACCTTTACAAATGTTAGAAAAGCACTTCTTAGTATTTCTATTAGACTATGTGCATTATATGTTTCTTGGCTATAATCTGTATAAGTTATTTCTTTTATGTTATCTAGTATGTTATCCAGATCTAGGGCTTTACTATTTATATTTATAAAATCCAAATTCGCAACTAATTGCTTCATCTGCTCATAATAAGGCTTCAATACTTTTATAAATATATCTTCGTGTTGACACATCACCTTTTTCATGCACTGTTTGTAGTCATTTTCTGTCTTTTTCCTCTGTGCATTTGCAACTTTTACAATATACTTGTTTCCTTCATTTATCTTATTTAATCTTTCCACCTCTTTGTTCACTTGTCTTTCCACTACTTCCTTTAATCTTTTACCGGTTGCAGTGCCGACCATACGATTCGTAATATTATCCCTCATCCCATCGTTCCTCCTGACATTTTAGCATCATCATAATACTTCCAAGCAATTAAACCTCGCAAAAACAAGCCTCATTCTCGCTATTGATATGTAAAAATACGCAAAAAATGACACTGTGGATAACCGCACAATGTCATTTCTCATTCCGTCTTTCTTCTCCTGCAACTGGCTGACATAGAACAATTTACCATCCATTAGTCCCTTTAGTTTTGCGTCACTGACTTTCATCAGCTTTGCCGTCTATCTCTGACATAAGTATAATCTTTTCCCTGATTTGGGTCAATCTTTTTTAATAATTATGTACGATAAATCTGCAAGATTTTTCTTTTTATTGTGCAAATTATCCATTTTTAGAAACCTCTCAATATTTCCCAACGAATCTGGCACATGTATATTACAATTTTCTTATATCAAATGTCGTTCCCCCAATTTTACATTTGCATAAGATTCCAATATCACTCCATCCTTTTTCTAAATTCACCTTCTTCGAATCTGTCACTATAAGGAACCCTGAAATGTTCCTCCAAAATTTCATATTCTATAAACCGGTCAATCCGGTATTGTTCCGGAAATGTTCCTGTCGAATTTGGAAATTCATTGTTCGAAATACTGTCATTATAAGCCGTAAGGCAGAAGTACGAATCTGAGTAAATAATTCCAACCGGCTTCAGTTTATATTCCACCATTTTCACATCTCTGTATTTCTTCTGGTATTTCACACGCACATAGCTCTGCTCTGTAATTGCATGTTCTAGGCTCCAAATGATATCGAGCAGCTTTTTTCCATGTGGAAGTTCTATATAATGATGCATTTCATTTCGAAGCAAATCTTCTATCATTTTCTGATTCTCATTGTCACTGCAGGCTTTTATAAGATTAAACAGAATCGGAAATAATTCTGTTTTTACCAGTGCCCTGCTTTGTAGTAAAATCTTCCCGACCGCCAGAATATCTTTGCTTTCCAGATTCCTTCTGTTTGTCGTATGTAAAACATAACCTCCGGCTCTTTTGTCAAAGATAATTTCTTCAATATCCCCTGTTTTAAGCTCTTGATTTTGCAGAAAACACTGAATATCTGTAATATCTCTTTGAATGGTTCTCTCTGAGACCCCATAGCTTGTACTTAAAGGTGCCTTCTTAACCACTTTTCCCTGCTTCAGTTGTTTGTAAATTGACAAAATTCTTTCTGCCTTATCTTCCGAATGTTCTTGCATATTTCTATACCTCCCTACCAACACAATTATAGAAGATGGCATAGACATGTTCTGTCACTGTAAAAATATTTTTCACGGACATATTTTGTCATCAAATTCCAAATATTGTCTTATGATAGGACAACTCGGTCTTGCAAATAGTATACCATTTATATTGTCTCATTACAAGACAAAGGAGTAGAAGTATATGGCACGAATCATTGACAACGAACAGAAAAATTTAGTCGGCAGCAAGGTAAAACAATTGCGTCTGGAAAAAGGCTTAAGCCAGCAGCAGCTTTCTGATAAACTGGAAACCTTAGCCATTTACATTTGTCGTGGCTCCATTTCCCGCATCGAAGACGGCAGCCGCACCATAACGGATATTGAATTGATGGGATTATCCCAGATTCTTGCCACCCCAATCGAAGATTTTTTCAAATAGAAAATCCTGCTTTTTGTAGGTTACTCTATGATTTTTTTATACTTCAAATATTTCTCCATTTTTTCGTCATAGAAAAGAAGCCATGGGTGGTTAAACAAATTTTTTCCATCATCACCACCCTCTGTTGTATCACACACCATTAAAGCTTTCATTGCGCAAATCCATTTTCCATAATCACTGTTACACAATGTTGCCTGCTCCAAATCGCTTTTCAAAAAATCATGCAAAGCTATATATACATCTTGAAACTGCATTTTACTGAACACATAAAACAATGCATGATCTACCATTGTTTCTACTAAACATTTATCTTTGTAATATGCATCTGTCTTTTTCCACTGCTGAATCTTATTTTCAAAATAAGCCTCTGTTCTGGCCTCATCATACTCGAAAACATAAGTGCTTGCTTTCGTGTATTTCATAATCTCCTTTAGTTTTTTCCATTTACTTCTCTGTAATTGTACCTGATGTGTCGTAAATATCATGTCACAATCTTCTACTTCATTCTGTTTTTCTCCCGGAAATGCATAGCGGTAATCAAACGTAGGCAATTTCTTATTTTTGCGAATCGGGAAATAAATAATTTTATTCTGCGGATTGAATCCTAGTACTGCTGCGGAATACATCAGTGTTCGCATAGCTTCCCGGTCACCCATCCAGTTTGTTCCCCAAACGGCAAATCCGTATCCGGTAACACGTACATTTTCTGTATGTTCCGGAATTAAAATGCAATATGAATGATTCTTATAAGAGATATCATATTGTTTAAATTTAATCTTCCTTTCTTTTTTCTTACTCATTCTGATTTTTTCTCCTGTACCAATCTGCGTTTCCACGATACACCAGCCAACCGCATTTATCGGCACACGCATCTGCCAAATCCTGCGGACTTGTAAGTTCAGGTTTCTGGTTCAGGAAATCTACCCCCGCCTGTTCAAACAAGTACATAATAAATTCTGAACAAAACATATCTTTTGGATTCATCGGCCGTTCTTCCCCCAGCACGTATTCTATCAGCCCTTTGAGATTATAGCTTGTCTGCTTCTGTTCTTTCGCCATGGCAGAAATTCCTTTTGCAATCCTCTCGTACTGCGCTTTTGTGACATAGATTCCATTTACTTGAATCCAAAGTCTTTGTGCCTGATAGTCATGCAGACGTTCATAGGTAAAACCGCCTTCTATATCTGAAAAATTTGTTCCTTTTCGGATGGTAAAGGAATACATATTTTTCAGGGACTCATCCAGTGCCAGCGATACATGTGAGAAATTACTGTTCGTGTATGCCGCTATGGCACGAGCCATAGAAGATTCCGGTGCGAAAGAAAACACAAGATAAATTTCTTTCTTTTCTTCCCCTTCATATTCTGGTTTGGAAAGTCCATATTTGAAACAGCATTTTCTTCGGAAATATTGTTCTACCTCCATCGAATGTTTCATATGTTCTCTTTTTATTTTTCTGTATGCCTGGTTAATCTTTCTTATTTCTTTCTGATCCTTTATATATCGGAGTTCCATCAGAGAAAATGCTTCTTTTCTCCATCCGATATATGGATTTTTCATTTTCTGACTGTACACGTTCTACCTCTTTCTTCTGAAGTTCATACCTTCATATACTCTCACCGGATTTCCACGTACAATCTTTGTGTGCTCTTTCCATGCAGAATTTACCTGTCTGTGCTTCTCGTCCAGTTCTTTCTGATTCAGAATTGCATTTAACTTATCCATTGCATTCTTTTTATTTGCATACTGGCTACGTTCTGCGGTAGATGTCACGGTAATTCCGGTTGGAATATGAATCAGACGTACTCCGGTTTCTACCTTATTTACATTCTGACCGCCTTTTCCGCCACAATGAAAACGTTCAAAACGAATGTCTTGTTCTCTGCTTATATCTTCACGCTCTGGAATAATGCTGACATCCACAAACCAGTTTTTTCTCTTATGATTTGGGCGAAATGGACTTCTGCATATCCACTGGATACTTCCCTCTAATTCTGACAAATCTTCTTCTGTTGAAAAGAGAATGGATGTATAGCATCCTTTTTCACGTGCTTCATGTGCTGACAGTAATTTCACATCTGAATATTCGTTTGCCAGTGTTTCAAATAATTTTCGAACAGCCAGTTCACATTCTGCCGGACCTTGTCCTGAGCTTAATTGAATAATCATGTTTCTTCTCCTTTCTTTTCTTTCTTCCTCATTATAAAAGCCCAGAACGACACATAATGTCATTCTGAGCTTCTTTTTTTACTTATTTTCTATTTCTTTTTCTATTTCTTTACAGCACTTTTTATAGCACTTTTGAAAATGTTTTAATAGCACACACTGAAATACAGATTTGCATATGGGTCTATGGTTTCGCAGTCCATAATGCCATATCCTGGGCATACATTTTCAAGGTCATCTCTCTTTGCACATTCCCAATAGCTGTCTGGCTGAGCTTCTCCTGCAAAAAGCAGTCCATCATATTCTTCAGACAGATATACCATGTAATGTTTGGTAAGCACATTACTCCATTCTCCCGTATTACCTGACCATTCTGTCGTGTAGGCAAATGCGATGTCATAAGATTCATCGCCCCACTCAATCGTATAATAATAGTAGCCGTCTGCATCATTTAAATAAGCATCTGAAGCCGCAAACCAGGTTCCTGTATAATAATCGTAAAGTTCTCCATTTACCACGGACCAGAAATCACCGGTAAATGTCGGAACAGAAGCGTTCGGAATATAGCAGTAGGCATTAAATTCAATCTCACGCACACCATCACGGATATAATCACTTACCTTCTCGATTTCCCAACTGCAGTCCCCAACCGCATATCCGTCTCCTGCTCCTTCATAACTTGCAACACCATTGGTAAGTACATAACTTCCGTCATCTGACCATCCATCTATGTCCAGACCATTTTCTTCAAAATATGCATCATTATTTTCATCCAGTGAATAGAACTCCCCGTGGATATAGGACAATTCCGGCTGGAACACATAGCGTTCTTCCAGGTCCCATATCCATACCATATAGGTATCAGTATCATCATTATGATGAAAATCTATGGTCACATCCGTCTCACCATCCCCATCTATATCATCAAAGGAAATGTCTTCAAACGCTGTTTCCGCATCGGAAAGAGTTTCCGGAAATGCCACGCTGTCAAACAGAAGTTTTTCCTCCTTATCCCAATAGAACGCTGCACTATTCGGGTCTACACATACTACCACATCCACACTGTCCCCGTCATGTGTAATGGTTCCTCTACCAACAATATTTCCTTCCGTTCTCCAATCTGTACCTGCTTTTTCTTCCTCGTTCTCCTTCTTGTCACTTCCGCAGGCTGTCAGACCAAGTCCCAAGGTCACACCCAATAGCATACAGACCATTCTTCTTTTCTGATTTTTCCATTTCATCATAATACCACCCATCCTTTCCCTCTTATGTAAAAAAGGTTTCCCGAACCTTTTTTACATACGCTTGGCAACTCTAAATGTTCGCTGAACATTTTTGTCACATGTCTGACAGCATAAAATAAGTTCCATCATATCTGTATCATATGATGGAACTTATGAAAAAACCATTAACCAAAGGTTAGGAAGTATTTATTTTCTTCCGAAATATCTATTCACTTTCTTCTTGTATGAAATATATTCTTCTCCAAAAAAATCGAGCAGAAACTCCTCTTCAACATTTACAATCTGTAAATGAAACATAATCATGGCAAATACAGATACAAGAAACAATAGCAAGTTAAAAAACATCAGGCAAACACCTATGTAAACCAAATCAAATCCAAGAAATGCTGGATTTCTGCTTATCTGATAAATTCCAGTTGTGACAAGTTCTGTTTTATCCGTAGGTGACACCCCTGCCCTCCAACTGTCTTTCATAGTCCAAACAGAAATCACAAAAACAATGTCTCCAAGTATTGCTGTCACAATTCCTAAATATCTCGCAATAATTGATAAATTGGATACATTCACGGCAATACTGATTATCTCCACAAGTGGAACCAGCAAAGTTGCTACTTTCATCGTCAGTTCAATCATTTTGACGAATCCAGTTTTGCCCTTTCCAATTTGGTCTGTCTGTATTCCTTTTTTCTTCTGCATAAACATTTTGCCAAAATAACATCCATAAAACACCAGTAAAATAATAACTGCACTTATTTGAAATCCCATCATTTTCTCACCCTATGCAATAAATCTAAAAGCCCCTTTTCTTTGATCAGTGCCAGTCCCTGTCCCTCATCCCCAAGAATGATAAGGTTATCTCCCGGCTGAATATCAAATACTTTTCTTGCCTTGGCAGGAATGACAATCTGTCCTTTTTCACCCACTTTAGCAAGCCCGAAGATATGTTTCCCTTTAGGCGGAACCCCAAATCCAAGATTGTCCGTATCCTTCATTTCATAATTTACCAAATCGTCTATACCGACATCAAATACTTTTGCAAGCGCCCTACACTTTTCGATATCCGGCACTGACTCTCCTGTTTCATATTTTGATAAGGTTTGTCTGGAAACATTTATCTGCTCTGCCAGTTCTTCCTGCGACATATTATGTAATTTTCTTAAAGCAATCAGATTATCCGCAAACATTATGATTTTCTCCTTTTAATTCCAAGCACTGCCCATCTAAAAAACGGGACCCGGCTCATCACTTCATTCAGCACATATGCCCCGCCAAAAGCAGCAATTGCTGACAGCATATAGATGAAAAATGCAGGAATTCCTTTTCCATACAAATTCAAATAATAGGCACATGCCGCAAGTGCCGGATAATGAAAAATATAAAGTCCCCATGACTTTCGTATCATCCATCTGGAAAACGGACTTTCCCATTCTCCCCATCGTTTCATAAATGCAATCACTGCAAGTGTTGCAATCCACCCATAGGTACTGCATAACGGTGTATCAAGCACTACATGTTCTGCATAAGGCTTTCCGAAATTCGTTTTCACAAATACTACCGCCAGAATAATACCTGCTGTTGTAAATACATACCAATATTTTTCCAATCTGTCAACTACCTCATCATGTGATAAGCAAAAATATCCAATAAAAAATCCAACACTGTAAATACCAAAACGATACACCACAATTACTGGAGCGTTTAAAACCTTTGCTGATACCACCACTAATAGAGTCAACATAATCAATGTAATTACATTGGTTTTCCTACACCGACGATAAAATCGTTCCTTCTCTATTTTCCGAATCCAGATAAGTATCATGCTGAAAATCCACAACATCTGTATGTACCACAATGCTCCAGTTCCACTTATTATTATAAGCAATGCCAACACTGGTTTCGGAACTCCGCGCATCATTTCAAAAGCCCCTGCTATCTGCATATTATAATATCCCAGAATCCAATGAAAAACTACCAGTCCGATTGTAGATGGAACCAGAAGCTTCGTTGTTCTTGAATGAACGAACTCTTTGTCTGTATGATTGTTCAAGTAATATCTCGCTGACATACCAGATATGGTAAACAGTAAAAGCATAAACCATGGATATACAATATACTGAAAGATATCCTGATACCTCACATCGCAAATCGGTCCGATTACCCCCGCAGTTTCTACACTGTTATACATATAGATTACATGATAAATTACAACCAACACTACTGTAATCCACCTGATATTGTCTATATACTTCTTTCTCATTCTACTCACCTCTGATATTCTTTTTAACACAAGTATAACAGTAGGTGAAATGTTATTCTATCAACGGAAATTGGAATTTTAGAGTGGATTTGTTAAAAATTGTGGCAAATCCAACAATCTTCTTATTTTTTCAATTTCTCTATAATTTCAGAATTACCGAAATGTCTTCTCAAAATTTCCCCCTTCAAAATAAATATCATTCCCTTTATTATCTTTATGAAAGGAAATTCTTTCTGTACAAATCAATTTGAAGCCCAAACTGTTAAGTAATCTGACTGATGGGTAATTCTTGATTGCTGTTCCGGCAAGAATCTTCTTAACACCTTTTTCCTGCATATATTCTAAAATCGCAGTTAAACTTTCTTTTGCATATCCCAATCCATGATATGCACCCAGAAATCCATAACCAATTTCATAGTCTTCTGCTCTTTTATTAAGTGAAACAAATCCAATCACTTTCGTTTCAAGACACACTGCCAGAAAAATGTGTGCATCACTCTTCCGATTCGCCTCAGCCCACTTTGATACCTTCTCTTTCACAGCATCATTATCCGTATTTTTTACCGTATCATAAATGACATATTCCGTCTTGTTAAAATCTTTCCAGATAGCCTGAATACTGGGCCAGTCTTCTTCCACAATGTATCTTATTGTCAACCGTTCCGTTTTCATTTTTATATTCAATCCTTTTCCATCCAAAACGCTTTTTATTAATAACTAATTGGTAAAATCACCGGTTTTCCTTATTTTCAACTATCGTTTCTGCTTCTTTTCCTGTTCTTTTTCTTAATATCATAAATGCAATCACGCATATAATCACGGATAACAAAGACCCACCCGGTGCAGCCAGTCCCATCGGATAAAGGGTATCCGGAAAATATAGCGTTGCAAAATATGCTCCCGGAATGCGCACACATATAATTGACATTATATTATGCAAAAATGAAATTCCCGATAAACCATACGCACAAAAATAGCCGCTGAAGCTGAAATGTATTCCTGCAAAAACGCAGTCCCAGATATATGATTTCAAATACTGATTACCTAAAATAATCACAGCATCATTTTCCGTAAACATTCCCACCACGGAATTACCCATAAATTGTGTAATGACAGAAACCACTATTCCAAATCCTACGGTAATGAAAATAGCATAACGCAGGGTAGCGGATGCTCTCTCATGTTTTCCTGCTCCGATGTTCTGGGCTGAAAGAGCTGATACGGTAGACAGCATAGTCGACGGAACCAAAAATACTACTCCAATGATTTTCTCAACAATACCGACTGCTGCTGCATCATTTAATCCTCTGCGGTTTGCGATAACCGTAATTACAATAAATGCAATCTGAATAAATCCATCCTGCAGAGCCACCGGAATTCCTATTTTCAGGATTTTTCCCATCTTCTCCGCCTGTGGTTTGAAATCCTGTTTTTTCAATGTAATTCCGGTCTGCTTTCTGATAATGACAGCCAGTAACACAATGACACTGAGTGTTTGTGCCAGAGTTGTTCCAAGGGCTGCCCCGGCTGCGCCCATGTGTAGTCCTCCGATGAACAAATAGTCCAACACAATATTTGCCACACAGGCAATTGCTACAAAGTACATCGGACTCTTGGAATCTCCCAGTCCACGGAAAATAGAACTGATGATATTATACGCTGTAATAAAGGGAATCCCTATAAAACAAATGGTCAGGTAACGGACCGTTTCCGATATCGCTTCCGTTGGAGTTGACATCACTGCCACAATCGGCTTTACACAAATTAACAGAACTGCGGTAAGAACAATCGACAGCCCCATGAAAAGAATGACCGTATTTCCTACTGTCTGAGAGGCTTCCTTCATCTGTTTTCCGCCAATCGCCTTTCCGATTGTTACGGTGGAACCCATTGCAAGCCCTACAAGCATAACCGTAAGCATATGCATAACCTGACTTCCCACGGATACTGCTGTAATACGGTCTACTCCATTGAACTGACCGATGATAAATAAGTCTGCCATTCCATATAGTGTCTGCAAAAAATATGACAGTAAATAAGGCAGTGAAAAAAACAGGATGTTCTTAAATACACTCCCTGATGTTAAATCTTTTTCCATTTACTTTTGTCCTCATCCTTTTCTCTCATTCTCTCTGTTCTAACATAATTCCAGTCTCATAAGAACCAGTTCCTGCCATTTTCCTTCTCTGGTTTTAAAGCCTCTTGGATTTCTGCCAAATTCCACAAAGCCATATTTCTGGTATAATTTTATAGCATTTTCATTTTCCGCAACAACTTCAAGCTCTAACTGTAAAAATCCGGCTTTTTTCGCACACTCTATACACTCCCTGGTTAAGATGCTTCCGATTCCAAGCCCCCAGAATTCTTTGATAATACTAATACCAAACTCTGCCCGGTGTCTGGTTTTCTCCCGGTTATGAATGATACTGTTTCCGGCAGAACCTACTAATCTACCATCTACAAATGCGCAGATTTCAATATCTGTCTCACTTTCCTTCGTAATCTCTAATCGTTCCGCCGTCTGCTCCAGATTACGCTTTGACTCATCCGGATACGTTGTGAGAAAGTTTGTCTCGCTATGTGCCAATGCAAAATATTCCTGAAAAGCCTCTGCATCTGACGGCTCTGCATTTCGCAGGATGCATTCTTTCCCATTCCGCAACTTAACTACTTTATTATAAATCATCTAAATTCCTTCTTTCGTCTTTCTTTTTATAATCCACAACATAACTTTCTCCCATTATAATACTATTTCACGCAAAAAGCCATGCACGAATCACTCATGCATGGCTTTTCTCCATAGGTTTTGTGTATAACCTACATACTCTGTTTATAAATTTCCCGGATATCTTCTTTGGTAAGTGGCTTATATCCACCTTCCAGAATCAATGCTCCATTTACCAAATCGTCCAGCATATCTTCTGTAGCTCCAAGCTCAGTAAGAGACATGGCAAGCCCCAGTTCCCGCATCCAGCTTTCCATTGCATCCAATCCGGCAAGTGCAATCTCCTTATCTGTCTTTCCTTCCGGATTTACATCCCATACATTTTTCGCAAATCTCATAAATTTAGGAAGTCCGGCATCCATAATATACTTGTAATACGGAAGGGAAACTGCGGAAAGCGTCATTCCATGAGTTGCATCTGTAACAGCTCCTGCGGACTGTCCGAGCATATGAACCATCCAGTCAGTAGCCTTTCCTTTTGCCACAAGGGTATTTAACGCCCATGTTGCGGTCCACATAATATTGCTTCTTGCCTCATAATCCTGGTCATTCTGATTTGCAATGCGGCTGGAATGAATCAAAGACTTCATCAGTCCTTCACTGATATAATCACTTGTGTTATCGTCTTCCCCAGAGAAATATTGTTCGCAAATATGATTGAAAATATCATAAATCCCGGCTACCATCTGATAATGAGGAAGTGTCAATGTATAATTTGGATTCATAATAGAAAATCTCGGCATAATTTTCTCATCTGCAAAGACATGTCCAATCTTTAATTTTGCCTTATGATTCGTAATAACGGAACCTGCATTCATTTCAGAACCGGTTCCTACCATAGTAAGCACACATCCTACAGGAAGCGTCTCACAATCTGGTTCTTCAAAACGGATATAATATTTTTCCCATGGGTCTTCTTCACAGTTTACCGATACAGACACTGCTTTTGTATAATCACAAACAGAACCGCCACCTACTGCTAACAGAAAATCCGCATGATGATTTCTTGCAATTTCTACACCTTCATATAATTTTTCGATGGTTGGATTCGGCATAACTCCGGCAATTTCTGCCACATTTTTGCCTTCTTCCTGAAGAATACGGACAACATCATCATAGATTCCGTTCTTTTTAATGGAACCGCCCCCATAAACTAAAACTACATTCTTTCCATACTTCTTCAATTCTGTACCAAGATTGGAAAGTGCGTCAGCTCCAAAATATAATTTTGTCGGATTGCAATAAGTGAAATTACCTAACATAAATTCTTCTCCTTCTTTCTATCTTTCCCTTGAAAATCAAGGTAATCTGTTTTATAATGTAGACATTATAGTACCTAAACTTAACTTTAGGTCAAGTATTTTGCAGCATTATTTCAAAATTTTATACAAAGTTTAGAAAGGATGAAATTTATGTATACCATCGGACAAGTATCAGAGATGTACAATCTTCCAATTTCAACATTAAGATATTACGATAAGGAGGGTCTTTTCCCGAATCTGGAACGTGTGGGGAATATACGAAAATTCAGTGACAATGAACTGGAAGCCCTCCACCTCATTGAATGTCTAAAGTTATCCGGACTTGAAATCAAAGATATTAAATTATTTTTCCAGTGGGTAGCACAGGGCAGTTCTACTTATGGATGCCGCAAAGAACTTTTCGAACACCGAAAAGCGGTAGTAGAAGAAGAAATCAAAGCATTGGAAAAGTCACACGCCATGCTCGAGTTCAAATGCTGGTATTACGAAACAGCCATGAAAGATGGCACGGAAGACAACATCCGTGCCATGCTCCCAGACAAGCTGCCTGCCGAAATTCAGAAGCTGTATGACAAAGCACACAGTTAAATGTATTTATTACACGCCTAAAATTCTGTACTTTTCTGATTCAGCCACTCAAGGGCCTGACAGATGCCTTCCTCCGAAAACGGAAACTCTTTTCCTTCCATTTTTTCCTTCGGAGTGACATCAAAGCAAAAAGGCCCTTCCCAGACATATCCTTTCAGAATCAACTCCTTTTCTTCGCCTTTTTCTATTTCTTCTTTTCCAAGCCGAAAGTTCATCTTTCCGTCACTTCCGGTAAAGTTTGACTTTTTATAAAAGTTGAGTGGAAATAATTGCATTCGTTTTATCATTTTTCTCCTCCGCAGGTATCACTGTTGGCGACATTTGACTCCAACATCATTTTATAGAAGTATACATATATTTTTATATTATATCGTTTTTATAGTACCTTATTTTTATATTTAAAAATGGAGTGTTTACACAAACACTCCATTACTTGCACTATTAATTATATTTACGTTTTCTAGCAGCTTCGGATTTCTTTTTACGTCTTACGCTTGGCTTTTCGTAATGTTCTCTCTTACGAATCTCCTGCTGAATTCCTGCTTTAGCGCAGTTTCTTTTAAATCTGCGTAATGCGCTATCCAAAGTCTCGTTTTCTTTTACGATTACATTTGACATAGTCTCACACCTAACCTCCCCTCCAGCCCTGTATTGTGCATGATACGACTGATCGGGTATATTTATTGCACTAGAACATATTATAACAGATTTATTTTTCTAGTCAAGTTCTTTCTTTCAATTTTCTCCAAAAAATACCAGAGAAATACATCCAAAAATAATCTTGTCCTACAACATGTAGCTGTTATCTGCTTTTCATTTACTGAATCTGTTCTGCTACTACTTCTTTTACTTTCGCAAGGGCATCCGGAATACCAGCAGGATTCTTTCCTCCGGCCTGAGCCATATTCGGACGTCCACCGCCGCCTCCGCCTACTAAAGCAGCAATTCCTTTAATCAGATTTCCTGCATGAGCGCCTGCTTTCTGTGCTCCATCTGTGACAGTTGCCATGAGGCTGACTTTGCCGTCTGTTTCGGAAGCAATCACAACAACACCTTCACCCAGTTTTGTCTTTAACTGATCTCCGAGTTCACGAAGTCCATTCATATCTACACCATCTACACGGACAGCAAGAACTTTCATACCATTTACTTCTTCCACCTGATTCATAACATCGCCCATTGCATCTTTTGCCAGCTTGCTCTTCAGGCTTTCTACTTCACTGTGAAGTTCTTTTGCTTCTGTCTGTAAATGTCCAATCTTTTCAATCAGATTGTCCGGAGTTGCTTTTAACATCTTTGCAGCTTCCTGCATCTTATGTTCCAGTTCATTATAGTAATGGATCAGACCTTTGGAAGTAAGTGCTTCGATTCGACGTACCCCGGCTGCCACACCTGATTCAGAAAGAATCTTGAATGCACCAATCTCTCCTGTATTTGATACATGAGTACCACCGCAGAACTCAATGGAATAGTCTCCCATATTTACGACACGGACAATATCACCGTATTTTTCACCGAAAAGGGCCTGCGCTCCGGTCTTTCTTGCTTCTTCGATTGGCATATTCTTGATGATAACAGGAAGAGAATTGGAAATGCTTTCATTTACCAAGTCCTCTACTTTCTGAATTTCTTCCGGTGTCATCGGTGAAAAATGAGAGAAGTCAAAACGGAGTCTTTCTTCATTTACAAAAGAACCAGCCTGCTCTACATGCGTTCCAAGTACGGTACGGAGTGCTTTCTGAAGCAAATGTGTTGCACTATGGTTTCTTGCAGAAAGTTTACGTTTTTCAGGTTCTACAGAAAGGGAAACCGTATCTCCTACTTTCATCATACCTTTTCTCATATATCCAACATGCCCAATCTTTCCACCGAGAAGCTTCACTACATCTTCTACAACAAATTCGCCGTCGGCACACCGGATAATACCGTTATCGGCTTCCTGTCCACCGCTTGTTGCGTAAAATGGTGTTTCTTCCACAAATAAAGTTCCTTTTTCTCCGTCAGAAAGTGCATCTACCACTTCTTCTTCGGTTGTAAGAACGGTAATTTTTGACTCATATTCCAGATGGTCATATCCTACGAATTTAGAAGTAATACTTGGGTCGATGGATTCATATACGGTTACATCTGCTCCCATGTAGTTTGTAGTCTTGCGCATCTTTCTAGCTTGTTCACGCTGAACTTCCATGGCAGCTTTGAATCCTTCTTCGTCTACGTCCATACCTTCTTCTTCCAAGATTTCTTTGGTAAGGTCGATTGGGAATCCGTAAGTATCATAAAGCTTGAATGCATCGCTTCCTGATAAAGTCTTTACGCCTTCTTTTACCATATTTTCTTTCATTTCAGCAAGAATACCAAGTCCCTGGTCGATGGTCTTGTCAAACTGTTCTTCCTCTTTGCGGATTACTTTTTTGATAAATTCCTGTTTTTCTTCCAGTTCCGGATATCCGTCTTTGGAACCGTCGATAACTGTCTGAGCCAGTTCAGTAAGGAATCCCGGTTCAATTCCGAGAAGTCTTCCATGACGGCATGCACGGCGGAGCAGACGGCGAAGTACATATCCTCTTCCTGCATTGGATGGCATAATACCATCTGAAATCATGAAGCATACAGAACGGATATGGTCTGTTATTACACGGATGGATACATCTGTTGCTTCATCCTGATGATAAGACACACCTGCCATTTGACATACATGGTCACGAAGTGCTTTCAGTGTATCAATATCAAACATGGAATCTACATCCTGAACGACACACGCAAGTCTTTCAAGACCCATTCCTGTATCAATGTTCTTCTGCTCTAATTCCGTATAATGATTATGTCCGTCATTTTCAAACTGTGTAAATACGTCATTCCAGATTTCCATAAAACGGTCACAGTCGCATCCTACTTTACAGTCTGGTTTGCCGCAGCCATATTTTTCTCCACGGTCATAATAAATCTCAGAACATGGTCCGCATGGTCCTGCACCATGTTCCCAGAAGTTATCCTCTTTACCGAGACGGGTAATTCTTTCCGGTGCAATTCCGATTTCTTTTTCCCAGATTTCAAATGCTTCATCATCATCTTCATATACAGATGGATAAAGTCTGTCCGGGTCAAGTCCAACTACTTCTGTAAGGAATTCCCATGACCAGTGAATTGCTTCTGTTTTAAAATAATCTCCAAATGAGAAGTTTCCAAGCATTTCAAAGAAAGTACCGTGACGGGCTGTCTTACCAACATTTTCAATATCTCCTGTACGGATACACTTCTGACAGGTAGTCACACGACGGCATGGCGGAATCTCCTGTCCTGTAAAATATGGCTTTAATGGTGCCATTCCTGAGTTAATCAGCAACAAGCTGTTGTCATTGTGTGGAACAAGTGAAAAACTCTTCATTTTTAAATGTTCTTTACTCTCGAAAAATTCGAGGAACATTCTTCTTAATTCATTTACTCCATATGCCTGCATTTTTGTCCTCCTAGTATATTCCCATCATTTATAAAAAATGAAAATTTGCTAATTATTAATTATAAGACCCTTTCTATACTTTGTCAATGACCGGAAGTCTTTTATAAACATCAAAAAGCAGACCACTGATTTCTGTGGCCTGCCCATTCTTCTTATTTTAAAATCATTTTCTTTCTCTTTGTGATAAATGCCTGTCCTTCTGACTACTCAGCATCTGTATTTGCTGCTGTCTTTGCATCCTTGTTATCACGCAGCTTCTTTCCAAGTAAGATACCGCAAAATGCTACAGCTCCAATAATAACCATCTTAAATAAATATCCAATTAATGATGAAAAAAATGCCATATCTATTGCCTCCTAATCGTAAATTTCTCTTTCTAAACTATATCTATAGTACCACAAACTGTCACACATTTCAAACCTTTTTCTCAAAATCGTGTATACGTTTACACTAAAATCACAATTTGAACCTGTCTGAATTGCTACTATATATTCCATTTATTGTCCGAAAAATTCCTGAGCATAATGCACAGACTGCATTGCATCTTTTCCATAGAAGTCCGCTCCAATCATATCTGCATAATCCTGATTCAGAACCGCTCCTCCTACCATGACTTTACAGTCTGGTTTTTCCCTGCGGAGCTGACGGATGGTTTCTTCCATACTCACTACGGTTGTTGTCATCAGGGCACTTAAGCCAACCAGACGGACATCCTCGCTGATTGCTTTTTCCACAATAGCTTCCGGCGGCACATCCTTTCCCATGTCCAGTACATCAAACCCATAATTTTCCAAAAGAACTTTCACGATATTTTTTCCAATATCATGAATATCCCCTTTTACGGTAGCAAGAATAATCTTATCTTTCTTTTCTTCCTGTTCGCCACTGCTGCTCATGACATCCTTCAAAACCGCAAATGCAATTTTAGCGGCATCCGCACTCATCAGAAGCTGCGGCAGGAAAACAGTTCCCTTTTCGAAGCCATCTCCTACAACATTCAGTGCCGGAATCAAATCTTCTTTGATAATATCCAACGGGTCTTTGGTTCCAATCATATCTTTTGTAAGCTTGTATGCCTCTTCTTTCAGTCCACGCTCAATGGCATACTGCAATGTCATATCGGTCTTTTTCTGTTCTACCGGCTTTTTATCCACATCTGACACTGCATATTTTTCAATATAAGACTGGCAGTTATCATCATAGCCCATTAAGGCCACATAAGAATCATATGCCTGCATCATTTCCGTAGAGGACGGATTGATGATGCCTGCCGTCAATCCGCTCTGCATTGCCATTGCATAAAAATAGCTATTGATAATCGGACGTCTTGGAAGGCCAAAGGAAATATTGGATACTCCAAGTACGGTACGCACACCATATTTTGCACGCACCTGCCTGAGTGCTTCAAATACAACCTTTGCTCCATCTTTTTCGGAGCTGATTGTCATTGTCAGCACATCAATCACAATATCTTTCTTTTGAATTCCGTATTTTTCTGCTTCCGCAATAATCTTTCCTGCAATTTCCACACGTCCTTCAGCAGTCTGCGGGATTCCGTTTTCATCCAGCGTAAGACCTACCACTACACCACCGTATTTCTGAATCAGCGGAAATACCTGATTCATGGATTCCTGTTTTCCGCTGACCGAGTTAATCATCGGCTTTCCATTATAAATACGCATAGCTGCTTCCATTGCTTCTGCATCTACTGTATCAATCTGGAGCGGCAGATTGGTTACACTCTGAATCTGGGTAACTGCCTCTTTCATCATTTCAGTTTCATCAATATCAGGAAGTCCCACATTGACATCCAAAATATGTGCCCCTTTATCCTGCTGGGTAATTGCTTCTTTCAAAATATAATCAAAATCCTTGGTTTTTAAAGCTTCTTTTAAACGTTTTTTCCCGGTCGGATTGATTCTTTCTCCGATAATCAGTGGCTTATCTCCCAGAACCACACATTTTCCATAGGAAGAAACCATGGTGTCTTCTTTGTATTCGACTGGCTGAACCTGACATCCTGCACATAAATCTGTCATCTTCTTAATATGCTCCGGCGTGGTTCCACAGCAACCGCCAATCACGCAGGCTCCTGCTGCTACAATCTGCTGCATCGTCTCTGCAAATGCTTCCGGTTCTACGTCATAGTAGGTCTGTCCATCTTTCTGCTTTGGAAGACCTGCATTCGGCTTCACAATAAGCGGAAGCGAACTGTAACTGCGCATTTCTTTCAAAATCGGAAGTGCCTGTTCTGGTCCGAGACCACAGTTCAGCCCGATTGCATCTACACGGAGTCCTTCTAACATTGCAACAACAGAAGGTACATCTCCTCCGGTCAGGAGTTTTCCTTTCTCATCAAAAATCATGGTAACGAACACAGGAAGTTCTGAATGTTCTTTGGCTGCCAGTACTGCTGCCTTCACCTCATACGTATCACTCATAGTCTCAATATGAATCAAATCAGCTCCATATTTCACACCATATCTTACCACTTCTGCAAAGGTCTCATATGCTTCTTCAAAAGACAAATCTCCCATAGGCTTAAGTAGCTTTCCGGTCGGTCCCACATCCAGTGCCACGTAAGTTTCTCTTCCTATTTTACTTCCGGCTTTTCTTGCATTCTCAATCCCTGCTTTAATAACCGCTTCCAACGTCATATCTGTATCGTGGAATTTGCAGGCATTCGCCCCGAACGTATTTGCCAGCACAACATGACTGCCCGCTTCATAATACCTTCTGTGTACATTCGTTACTCTGTCCGGATATTTAATATTCCACGTCTCCGGCAATTCTCCGGCCTCCAAGCCCTGCTCCTGCAGCAAAGTTCCCATTCCTCCGTCAAGGAATAAGAGTTCTTTCCCAAGCCGTTCTTTTATATTCATAGTCTGCTCCTCCTTATGTTCTTCGGTAAATGCAGTCTTTCTTCTCACAGGCTTCACACCCACTCTTAGGGCATCCTATTTCTTTCTCTGCAAATCCAATCAAAGCTGTCACAGACTTGGTCGGTGTCAGCATATAACTTTCTGTCATCGAAAGACCTATCTTCTTATGTGCATCCAGCATCCTGAGAATTTCTTCCTGATGATGAATATCAAAATCTCCGTATCCAGGGCTGAATCTCGGACGCATTCCCTTATATTCCGGAGCCATTTCAACCGCTATCTGTTCCTGACATGAATCACAGAATTCTTCCAGCATTGCCGCCGCACATGCCTGAAAAATAACAACTCTTGCCATATCCGTCAGTGCATATCTGCGCATAGCAAGATCCACTTCGATTCCAAGAGTCGTCGCCATCAGTACCGTTTGGGAGCACCCCTGAAGATTCCTTGCCAGATTTTTACTGTGAACCTTCATCGTGCCAATCTGTATTTCTTCTTCCCTTTGTGTACACGAAAAAATGCGATGAACTGCTTTTGGACGGGCAATTCTGTCCAATTCAGCAAATGCTTCTGAAATCAGCTTCTTTGTCTGCTCATCTACTGTATTTCTTCCAAATCCAAGATAACGAACCGCCTCTTTCGTCCTTGCATCCATATATTCACACTCCAGTATTATTTCAAAATTTCTGACAGATTAGACATAATTGCAACCGCAACCTCCGGTTTATTCATAGAATAAACATGAATATTATTGATTCCATTTGCAATCAAATCGATAATCTGGTCCGTGGCATATGCGATTCCTGCCTGTTGCATTGCTGCTGGATTATCACCAAATTTATCGACAATCGCATAAAATCTGGCCGGCAGAATCGTTCCCGAAAGAGAACAGATACGTGTAATCTGCTTTTTGTTTGTAACAGGCATGATTCCCGGAAGAACCGGAACGGTAATTCCTTTTTCTCGGATTCTGTATAAGAAATTGTATAAAATATTATTGTCAAAAAACATCTGTGTTGTAAGGAAATCCACACCACAGTCTACTTTTTCTTTCAAATGGAGAATATCATCCTTCTTATATGGTGATTCTACATGACCTTCCGGATAACAGGCTGCACCAATACAGAAATCTCCCTGTGATTTAATATCCCGAATCAACTCGCTTGCATAATGATAGTCATTTGGAAGCGGAGTATCCAAATCCTTTGGTCTGTCTCCACGAAGTGCAAGAATATTTTCGATTCCCGATGCTTTCATCTGTTCAATCACATTCCGTACTTCTTCTTTCGTCGATGACATACAGGTAAGATGGGCAATGCTTGGCACACCCAGTTCGTTTTTGATATGTGAAGCAATCTTAACTGTATTCTTGCTGGTTCCGCCGCCGGCTCCGTAAGTCACACTAATAAAGCTCGGTTTCAAAACGGCAATCTCATCTACCGCACGTTTCACGGATTCATACCCTGCATCTGTCTTTGGCGGGAAAACTTCAAATGATATATGTACTTTATTTTCATTTAATCTTTCGATAATCTTCATATTCTATTCCACTCCTGCTGTAAATTTTCTCATATATTTTAAAACAGTTCCTGCGTTACCACAAGAACTGTTTTTATATTTCTTTATTTTTTTGCAGACATTTTATAAATTATCATAGATTGCCTGATATAATCCCGCTGAATTATGCCATGAAAAGTCCTTCATCATAGCCCGGTCAACAATTTTGTTCCATTCTTTCTTCTTATCATAAAAAATCTGTTCCGCATAACGGACTGCTGACAGCATTTCATGTGCATTATAATTGGTAAACCGGAAACCCGTTCCAGTCTTTTCGTATTCATTATAAGCTTCCACTGTATCAACCAGACCGCCTGTTTCACGCACAATTGGAATGGTTCCATAACGCAGACTGATTAACTGGCTCAATCCACAAGGTTCAAACAGAGATGGCATCAAAAGTGCATCACACGCCGCATATATCTTATGTGACATCATTTCCGAATAATACATCTGGGCAGATACCTTGTCCGGATACTTTTCTGCAAAAAAGCGGAAACTGTTCTCATACCGTTCTTCACCGGTTCCAAGAATTACAAGCTGAACATTATCCTGACATAACTCGTCCATCATATAATTTACCAGATCAAGGCCTTTCTGGTCAGTAAGTCTGGAAACAATACCAATCATCATTGTGCGTTCATCTACTGTAAGGCCAAGTGCTTCCTGCAAAGCCCTCTTATTCTTTTTCTTTTCTTTGCGGAATGTATGAACCGTGTAATTTCTTGCAATCACCTCATCTGTCTCCGGATTGTATTCCGTATAATCAATTCCATTCACAATTCCTACAAGACTGTCTGCTCTTGCATTCATCAGGCCATCCAGCCGTTCCCCATAAAAACTGGTTTTAATTTCTTCCGCATAACTGCTGCTTACTGTGGTAATTTTATCTGCATAAACAAGCCCACCCTTTAAGAAATTCGCACATCCATACGACTCCAGTTTATCATTTGTGAAATAAGAATCTGCCAGCCCGGTAATATCTTTCGCCCGATTTAAATCACACATTCCCTGAAATCTTAAATTGTGAATTGTTATTATCGTCTTCATATCGAGATAAAAATCATCTTTTTGTCTCAGACTGTCCAAAAACACTGGAATCAGTCCGGTCTGCCAGTCATGGCAGTGAATAATATCCGGCTTATAATTCAGTTTTGGAAGCATACATAACACTGCTTTTGAGAAATATGCAAATTTCTCCGCATCATAATTAAAATCTGTGTATGGTTTTGGTCCACTAAAATAGAATTCATTATCTATAAAATAAAATGTAATCCCCTCATACTGGTATTCCAACACACCTACATACTGTTTTCGCCAGTTCAACCCCATAATAAAATGGAATCTGTATTCTAATAACGACTTCCACTCTTCACTTATACAAGCGTATTTTGGAAGTACCACCCGTACATCATATTGTTTCTTATCAAAACACTTTGGAAGTGACCCTACCACATCTGCCAGACCTCCGGTCTTGATAAATGGTACTGCTTCCGACGCTGCAAATAATATTTTTTTCATTCCGTACTCCCTTCGCCTCTCATTCTTATTATATTATTATAGCGTAAATGAAGCCTGTTGAAAAGATTTTATCTATTTTTACACTTCAGTCTGATTGTATCTGCAACCAAAGCGATAAATTCCGAATTCGTAGGTTTCCCTTTTCCGTTACTTACTGTATACCCGAACAATTCTTCCAGTGTATCTAATTTCCCCCTGCTCCATGCTACTTCGATGGCATGCCGGATTGCACGCTCCACTCTGCTTGATGTAGTCTGATTTTTCTTTGCAACTGTAGGATAGAGTACCTTGGTAATTGCATTCAGTACATCCATATCTTCAATCGCCATTAAGATGCCGTCCCTTAAATAATGATAGCCCTTGATATGTGCCGGAATTCCGATTTCATGCAACATATTCGTGACACATGTTTCCATATCAATCTGCTGTTCTTCATCTTCTTTGTGAAATTTTTCTTCCTGATTATGTAGTTCCGTCCTCTTTTTTCCTACATTTTTAATTCTCTGTAAAACGACTTCATTATTAAACGGTTTTAAAATATAATAAGATGCTCCTTTTTCGAAAGCGTCTTCCGTAATTCTTTCCTGACTGATGGCAGTTATGACAATAAAATGCGGATGCTTTTTCATCCCTTTATCTTCATTGACAATTTCCATCAGACTGATGCCGTCCATTTTCGGCATAATTAAATCCAGAAGAACTACGTCGGGCTGTTTTTCTCTGATAATTCGATAAACATCTTCACCGTTCGTCGCTTTACCTACAAGACTCAACTCTTTGTCGTTGCTGACAATTTCTCCAAGTAAATCTAACATTCTCTCGTTATCGTCGGCAATCGCCACGCTCAATCGTTCCATCAAGTATCTCCTCCTATAAGCTTCTCATCACTTTTTTGAAACATGAGTATTATATCTTTTTACGACATCGAATTCCATCGAATCCTGTCGCTAGAGCATGACACATCTCGACACCTCGTCTTGTAAACATACACTTATTACCTAATATCGCCATTATACAAATTCCGTGTAAATATGACAAGACATATATCGCTTGATATATGTCTTGTCAATAAATCTTTGCCTTATTTTTGCCAGATGATAATTGCCTTAAACAAATCCCCATCTACTTCTATTTTGAATGTACCATTCTGCAATTCTACGAAGCTCTTCACAATTGCAAGCCCCAGTCCACTTCCTTCTGAATTTCTGGAAACATCTCCTCTGACGAAACGCTCGGTCAGATGTTCCACGTTGTAATCCAGTTCGGACGCTGAGATATTACGGAAAATAACCTGTACTTTATCCTCGCTGTCGATTATATCCACATACACTCTGGAGTGCGGCATTGCATATTTTAAAATATTATTAATCAGATTGTCGAATACACGGTAGGTTCTCTGTCCATCCAGTTTCAGGATGACCTTCTCCTCCGGCAGGTTCCAGCGGAACGTCAGATTACTATCTGCAATCTTATCCTCCAACTCCAGGCGGACCTGCTTCATCAGATTTACCACATCCACATCCATGAAGTTCATCTTCACGTTTCCAGAATTGGCTTTGCTGATTTCAAACAAATCTTCAATCAGAGCCTTTAGTCTCTGGGACTTCTGGTCTAAGGTCTGGATATAAGACTTCCGGTCTTCTTCTGACACATTATCCTGTTTCAGCAAATCAATATACGTAATGATTGCGGTAAGCGGTGTCTTCAAATCATGGGATACATTGGTAATCAGTTCCGTTTTCATATTCTGGCTTTTTGCTTCTTCATGAACTGCTTTTGCAAAGCCTTCATTTACCTGCTCCAGCTTTTCTCCCAGAGGTGCAAACATGCCAAGGTCTTCATCCAGCGTAATCTTCAGATTTCCATTTGCCATTTCTTCTGTCGCATCCAGCACACTCTTGTACTGTCTGCGTATCTTCTCACCGCATTTCACTAAAATCAGATAAAGAACAACAGAATAAACAACAACTCCAAAGAGTCCGGCAAACCACAAAGTACAAAGCAAGGTCACTATCACAAAATTGATACCTACAATCTTCAGAATACTTCTTTGCAGATTATCCGTAAGGTCAATGCGGGAAACCCAGTCAATCAATGCACGTACTTTCTTCACACACCATCTCATGAATTTCACAACAAACAGATTGTTCTTAATATAGTTTTTCGGTGAACATAAGAACTGTCTGAAGTTTGCTACAACCGCATATTCCATGAAGAACAGGATTGCCCAGCCAACAAAATTCAGCACCAGCAGTATCCAGTATAAGGCATCCGGATTCACTCCATAACCCAATATTTTCATTCCACCGCGGTTTGCAATCATTTCCGTAATCCGTGTATAATTCGAATTACACATTGCCTCAAACATGACATAGGCTCCGCCAATTCCAAGTCCCACAATAATCAGATTCGTTTCCAGATGCATAGAAAAGATTCTTTCCCATCCTGTTTCTAAGGAGCGGATAAACGGAAGCAAAAGTGCTGCAAGTGCCACTGCAACTACCAGTGCAGCAATAATATAGACTACCCCATTATCCACATAAATCTGCTCCGGAGACAGCACATAGCTATAGTAAGTCTCACTTTGATTCCAGACAAAATCAGAATCGCCGTCAATCAGAAATACGGCATTAAAATTCTTCGGCAGCAGATCTTTTGAATAAATCTTGCCATAGACACCATCTGTCTCATTATATGCTTTTACATTGTTCTCATATTGCTTCACGGAAGCTTTGACATCGTCATAAACATCTCCTGTTGCATATACCAGATTACCATCCGTCAAATCTGTAAATGAAATATTGTAAGGTCTTCCATATTTGTCGAAATTGACAACCAGATAACCAATTGCTCCTTTTGCCTTCCATTCTTCCAGCATTTCATCTGACGGATTATCCAGTAGTCCGCTTAGATCATCCTCTGTATTCTGAGAGGTAAATACATTACCATCATCCGTGGTATACCTTGCAAAATATTGTGTATTGGCTTCCACATCTTCATAATCAGAACCCCATCCATATTCGTATAACACACCGAAATCCTGTCCTGCATCTGTTACGGCATCATCTATCAGAATCCCATACAGAAAATAGGATGCCTCCGTGGCATAATTTGCAAAATTTCCCCAAATTCCTACAACTGCACCATTTTGTCCTGCCTGCTCCTGCTTGCTTGTATACTCACTATACTTTTCTAAATATTCTTTCTCCATCTTTGGATAAAGTGCAGTTAAAATCAGTGCCGGCACAAGCGCCACGAGTGCAATGAGAAATACGGTAAGTTTATGCGTTTTTTTCAATTTTGTATCCAACTCCCCACACCACCTTCAAATATTTTGGTTCTTTCGGGTTATATTCAATCTTTTCCCGAATGTTGCGTACATGAACCATCACTGTATCCGTATTAATCGCACTTTCATTCCAGACTCTTTCATAAATCTCATCTGCTGAAAACACACGCCCCGGATTGCGGATCAAAAGTGATAAAATCTTAAATTCAATCGGAGTCATTTTTACCAACTCCCCGTCTACTCTGACTTCTCTGGTGTCCTCATTTAATTCCAGTCCACGGATGGTATAAACATTTTTATTCTGCTCCTCATCCTTGGCATTTGCCATCTGCATAAATCTTGCATAGCGGCGTAAATGCGAATTGACCCTTGCCAGAAGTTCCATTGGCTGAAACGGCTTCGTCACATAATCGTCTGCCCCCATATTCAGCCCCATAATTTTATCTACCTCTTCTGATTTTGCAGAAAGCATGATAACCGGAAAATCATACTCCTTGCGAAGACGCATAACCATATGTATTCCATCCATTCTTGGCATCATTACATCCACGATTGCCAGATGAATCTTTTCTTTCTTCAGGACTTCCAGTCCTTCTATCCCATCTCCTGCCTTGCTGACTTCATAGCCTTGGCTCTTCAGATAGATTTCAATTCCATCCCGAATCTGCTCGTCGTCCTCCACAACTAAAATTCGATACGTATCACTCATTCCCGTTTCTTCCTTTCTGCTACAGTTCTCTCATGTATGGATATATCATAAAATGGGAAACCAAAAAGAACCTTCATAAAACCCGAAAGAATTTCTTAAGATTCTTCATTGACAAATTATATTTTCCATCCTAAACTTGCTAACATAAAACATTATACTGAAAGAGGTAGAATTATGTCAATCGAACGAGTTAGAACTTATTTTCTTGGCTTTCAGATGGAAAACCGTATTTTAGAATTTGAGGAGTCAAGTGCAACGGTAGAACTGGCTGCCGCAGCCGTAGGATGCGAGCCTGCCCGCATTGCCAAAACCTTAAAAGAATGGGTTGATGTCTGCAAAGACTGGAATTAAAATTTTTCAAAATGACAAACAGTAAAATTCCTGCCGGAGCCTGAGTCAGAATAAATTTCTTCCTCTTGCCATCGGCAGGGATTTTCCATTTTATGGGATAATTAGGATGAACATATGGCTTTTTTATCAATTTTGGGAATATCTGTATTGATATTTCATTATGGTCTTAAGCCCATTCCACCTTCCAGTGTAATTGTCTCACCATTCATATATTTGAAATCCGGTGAAGCAAGCTGCACGCATACACGACCAATTTCTTTTTCTACATCTCCGTAATGTCCTGCTGGTGGCATTTTCACATTTGCTTTAAATGCATCCGGATATGCCTGCTGGAATTTTTCAAGCTGTGCTGTCCATGCAAGCGGGCATACAATGTTGGCATTGATTCCATCTGGTCCCCATTCATTTGCAGCAACTCTGGTAAGTCCACGGATTCCTTCTTTGGCAGCAGCATATGCACACTGTCCGTAATTTCCGAAAAGTCCGGCTCCTGAAGCAAAGTTAATAACGGAGCCTTTGGTTTCTTTCAAGTATGGATAGCAGGCTTTCATATAATAGAACACCGCATAAAGTCCGGAATAAATGGCAAGGTCAAACTGTTCTGTGGTATGGTCTACGATTGTCACACCGGAAGCAGAAGCCTGTGCGTTATTAATCAGCACATCAATTCTGCCAAATTCTTTAACAGCTTCTTCTACCACATGTTTTGCAGCAGCCTCATTATCTGCACCTGCCGCTATGTCTGCCTGTACCGGAAGAACTTTGATTCCATAAAGTCTTTCTAATTCTTCCTTTGCATCCTGAAGTTTTTTTAAGTTACGTCCTGTTATAACCAGATTTGCTCCTTCTTTTGCGTATGCTGTTGCAATACCATAACCAATTGAACCGCAGCTTCCATCACTTAACACTGCACGTCCACCACCTGTAATAATCACTGTCTTTCCATTAAAATTTCCCATATTCAAGTCCTCCTTCTAAGCTGCTCTATGAAAAATACCTGTCAGCATTTTATTATGTATTCTTTATGCCATTATATTACACCTGATTTTGGTATCTTTTAAAGCACCAATAAGAATATAAAAATAGATTTCAATTTCTTTACTTTTTTTCCGGGATATACTAAAATACATGTAAAAGTTTTCACATTTTACACGATATAATAAACTGAGAAAGAGGACTGGTTTATGCTGCTTTATGATTTCAACAAACGAAATGATTTATCCAAATATGAATATCTCTACAGGTGCCTGAAAGAGGATATCGTGACAGGCCGCATTGCACAAGGCTCACGCATGCCTTCGAAGCGTACCCTTGCCGAAGACAATAACATCAGTATCCGTACCGTGTTAAACGCTTACGACCAGCTTGTGGTAGAGGGCTATCTTGTGTCAAAAGAGCGAAGTGGATACTATGTGGTATCTGATTTCGATTCACCTTTAAGATACCAAAAAGTAAATATCCCTCTTCCGGCTCCTGAACCAGAAGAAGACTGGCTCATTGATTTCACCACAAATACTTGTGTTTATGAAAAATTTCCCTTCTCTATCTGGTCAAAAGTAATCCGTCAGGTACTGGGGGATTACTATATTCAGCTTGCAAAGCGAGGCGATTTTCTGGGAAGTCCAAGACTGCGTCAGGAAATTGCAAATTATTTGTATCAGAATCGAAATATTCTGGTGTCTCCTGACTGTATCGTAATTGGAACCGGAATTGAATATCTATATTACAAACTCATTGCTTTATTGCCGGAAGACGCAGTTTACACTGCAGAGAATCCGGGATATAAGAAAATACGGATGATTTTTAAGGACCAGCACGTCAACTGGGTATCGACTTCCATGGACGAAAATGGAATTAATATGAAAAGTCTCCGGGACTGTAAGGCAACTGTTGTCCATACTTCACCGGAACACCACTATCCTCTCGGCACTGTAATGTCAGCCAGAAGAAGGCAGGAGCTTCTTGCATGGCTCAGTGAATCCGAAGACCATTATATTATCGAAGACGACTATGACTGTGAATTCCGCTATCATGGGCATACTATCTCTGCCTTATACGGAATGGACCAAAGCAAACGGGTAATTTATATGAATACCTTCAGCAAAACCATGACCCCCGGGCTTCGAATCAGCTACATGATACTCCCACCGGAACTGTTGGAAAAATACGTACACACTGCCAACTTTTATTCCAATACCTCTTCCAATCTGGAGCAGGAGGCTTTGGCACGTTTCATACATGACGGATATTTTGAAAAGCATTTGAACCGTATGCGTAAATATTATCTCCACCAGGGAACCATACTCAAAAATGCGCTTCTTGACACTCCATCGATTCCGATTGAAGAAATCAGTGGAATTGATACAGGAACGCATCTGCTTGTAAAATTAAACACCACTCTGACCGATAAGGAAATCAAGAAACGGGCTGCTGACTTAAAAATCAATCTGTGCTGCCTTTCCGAATTCTGTATCGAAAAAAAACAACAGTATGCACATACACTGGTACTCAACTATTCCAGTATGACCGAAGAACAAATCCAACATGTTACAACCTTGATGGGAAAGATTTTTCTCTAAATTATAAGTTTTATCTCATATACAATATTTCATTCTATTACGTTGCAAAACAGGCGGCTAATCATCTCTCGATTAACCGCCGTCATTTAATAAATAAACATATTTCTCTACTTTATATATTAACAATTTACAACTTCATTCTTAATTTTTAGTTAACATATGGAGATTTTCATATCTCTCATTTTTCTATTTATGATATGGCTCTCCGGAAATAATACGATAGCTTCTGTAAATCTGCTCTAACAGAATGACACGCATCAACTGGTGCGGAAATGTCATTTTCGAAAAGCTTAACGCAAAATCAGACCGTTTTAAGATTTCATCACCAAGTCCAATCGAGCCGCCTATCACGAAAATAATGTGACTCTTCCCCTGAATACCCAGTGTATTAATCTTGTCTGCCAGTTCTTCGGAAGAAAGCAGTTTTCCCGCTATCTCCAGTGTAATGACAAAGGCATCCTCCTTTATGTATTTCATAAGGCGCTCTGCTTCTTTTTCACGGATTGCATTTTCCACATTCTCACTGGCATTCTCCGGTGTTTTTTCATCTGCGACTTCGATTACTTCTAATTTACAATATTTACTAAGACGCTTGCTGTATTCTGCAATCGCATCTTTTAAATATTTTTCTTTTATTTTTCCAACGGTAAGAATTGTAATTTTCATCGCCTAGTACCCCGGCGTTCCTTCCAGCGATTCATCATTCTCTATCCAGTCAGATACTTCTACGGTACGGTACTCATCTTTGGTATCACGGATATATACCTTTTCAATTCCTGCATTGATAATCTGACGTTTACACATAGAACAGCTATTGGCATTCTTTACATATTCGCCTGTATCCATCTCAACACCCACCAGATAAATGGAGCTTCCGATCATCTTGTCACGGGAGGCACTGATAATCGCATTTGCCTCTGCATGGACACTACGGCAAAGCTCATACCGCTCTCCCCGTGGCACATTCAGTTTCTGCCGGATACACATTCCCAAATCGGAGCAGTTCTTTCTCCCACGTGGTGCACCTACATAACCTGTGGAAATCACTTCGTCATTTTTTACAATTACCGCACCGTATCTTCTCCGCAGACAGGTTCCTCTCTGGGATACTACTTCTGCCAAGTCCAAATAGTAATTGATTTTATCTCTACGTTCCATCCTTCTTCCTCACTTTGTCTTCACTAGAAAATATCTGTCGGTTCTTTCCGTCAAATGCCTTGTAACCCTGATTATTCCAGAACCACTCCGGCAATCTGATTGGCCTTTTCTACAATATAATCTGCTCCTGCGGCTTCCAGTTCCACCCTGTCTCCATATCCATACAGTACACCCATAGAAGCAACCTGATTTTTCTTTGCGCCGAAAATATCATGCTCCCGGTCACCTACCATCAGTACCTGGGACTTCATTTCTTCCGTAACTCCCAGCTTTTCAAGTGCATTCCGCATAATATCAGCCTTGGCAACCAGAGATTCGTCCATAGATGCTCCGCAGATAACATCAAAATATTTATCAAATCCAAAATGTTCCGCAATCTGTTTTGCAAATTTTTCCGGTTTCGACGTTGCCATTGCAAGCTTTCTTCCATTTTCTTTTAAGACCTGAAAACTCTCTTCGATTCCTTCGTACACTTCATTTTCGAATATGCCACCGTTGGTATAATATTCACGGTAACAGTGAATCGCTTCTTCTGCCTGCTCTGCACTCATACCAAAATATTTCTGAAAGGACTCAGAAAGCGGAGGCCCGATAAATCTTCTGAGAACACTGCTGTCCGGCACTTCATACCCCATCTTCTTTACTGCATATGCAACAGAATTCATAATTCCCGGTCCCGATTCGGTTATGGTTCCATCCAAATCAAATAAAATATACTGATACATGTTTCTTCATCCTTTTTTCTTTTTATCATCATGTTTCACGATTATTTGTTCGACAAATATTCGTGGATTCCCTGTGCGGCATCCTTTCCTGCACCCATGGCAAGAATTACCGTGGCAGCTCCGGTGACTGCATCCCCACCGGCATATACACCCTCTTTGGTTGTCCTGCCTTTTTCATCTGCCACAATACATTTCCACTGGTTGATTTCAAGCCCTTCTGTAGTGGACGCTATCAGTGGATTTGGCGAAGTTCCAAGAGACATAATTACGGTATCCACATCTAAGACAAACTCGGAACCCGGAATTGCAGTCGGGCGTCTTCTTCCTGACTCATCTGCTTCTGTCAGTTCCATTTTGACGCACTTGATTCCCTGCACCCAGCCATCTTTTTCCATAATTTCCACTGGATTTGTCAATACGTCAAAAATGACACCTTCTTCTTTGGCATGATGCACTTCTTCTGCACGTGCCGGAAGTTCCTCTTCACTTCTACGATATACAATGTGTACTTCTGCACCAAGGCGAAGTGCAGTTCTTGCAGCATCCATAGCTACATTTCCACCACCTATGACAGCTACTTTTTTTCCACCGATAATCGGAGTATCGTATTCTTCTCTTGCAGCTTTCATCAAATTGCTTCGTGTTAAATATTCATTGGCCGAAAATACACCATTTGCATTTTCTCCCGGTATTCCCATAAATTTCGGAAGTCCGGCTCCTGAACCGATAAAGACTGCTTCAAATCCTTCTTCCTCGATTAACTGGTCTATAGTCGTAGATTTTCCAATCACCACGTTCGTCTCGAAAGTTACTCCAAGCTCTTTTACCTTTTCAATTTCTTTGGCGACTATTTTTTCCTTCGGAAGACGGAATTCCGGGATTCCATACACCAGAACCCCACCCAGCTCATGAAGTGCCTCAAACACGGTTACATCATAGCCAAGCTTTGCCAAATCTCCTGCGCAGGTAAGACCGGAAGGTCCAGAACCAATAATCGCTACTTTATGGCCATTCTTCTTTTCTGCCTTGACCGGCTTGATATCATTTTCCAGAGCATAGTCTGCCACAAACCGTTCCAATTTCCCGATAGAAATGGCATCTCCCTTAATACCACGGATACATCTTCCCTCACACTGGGATTCCTGTGGGCAGACACGACCGCAAACTGCAGGTAATGCGGAAGCTTCGCTGATGATCCGATATGCTTCTTCCATATTTCCCGCCTTAATTTCACTGATAAATCCCGGAATATTAATTCCTACCGGGCAGCCCTTGATACATTGTGCATTCTTACATCCAATGCATCTGGATGCTTCACACATTGCCTCTTCCTGATTGTACCCATGACACACTTCTTCAAAATTTGTTGCACGTACTTTTGGGTCTTGTTCTCTTACCGGTATACGCTCTAATACATTTGCCATTATTCGTCACCTCCGCACTGACCACATCCGCCATGATGGGTGGCACCTTCCTGCCATCTCAGCATAGCTCTGCCTTCTTCGGTTTTATACATGGCCTGTCTTTTCATCGCCTGGTCGAAGTCAACCAGATGACCGTCAAATTCCGGTCCGTCTACACATGCAAACTTTACTTCATTTCCAACCTGTAGTCTGCATGCACCGCACATACCTGTTCCATCTACCATAATAGGATTCATACTTACAATCGTCTTGATGCCAAGCTTTTTCGTAAGCAGACAAACAAACTTCATCATAATCATCGGCCCAATGGCAACGCAGACATCATACTGGTTTCCAGCCACTGCCAGTTCTTCTATCTTACTGGTGACCATTCCTGCGTGACCATACGAACCATCATCTGTACATGGATAATAATTTTCGGCCGCTGCCTTCATCTGGTCTTCCAGTATAATGTAATCCTTGCTTCTCGCACCGATAATTACATCCACATTCACACCATGCTCTTTCATCCATTTGACCTGCGGATATACTGGTGCAGCACCTACACCACCGCCCACAAACAGAAGCTTCATATTTTTTAATTTTTCGATGTCTATATCTATAAGCTCTGACGCACATCCAAGTGGTCCTGCTACATCCTGAAAATAATCGCCTTCTTTTAAGCATGCCATTTTTTCAGTAGATAAGCCAACAATTTGGAATACAATAGTAATGATTCCTTCTTCTCTATCGTAATCACAAATGGTAAGCGGTATGCGCTCGCCTTCTTTTCCTATTTTTACAATAACAAATTGTCCCGGTTTACAGTGTTTTGCAACACGTGGGGCCTCTATATCCATAAGAAAAACCTTCTCTGCAAGCTTGCTTGCTTTTCTGATTTTGTACATGGTCTTTCGCCTCTTTTCCTTTTCATTTCCATTATTTTTATCATAAAATATCCAACTGTAAATAGCAAGAATCGTTAAGAATTAAACAATTAAAATACCAAAAAAGAGTATATGCAAAATTGGGAAACAGCCTATACTCTTTTTGTCTTTTTATTCATTTATAATGGTTTTTATTACTATTCTTATTATTCATTTGAAAGAATTAATTCGTAATTCCGCTTTGTCACATCACTGTAACGCTCTTTGGAATCCATCAGTACCACATTCAGGAACGTGTTCCCTTCAGGCATTGCGAATGGACCAGTATACTGAATTCTTGTGCCGGAAGTCTTCGGGTCAGAGCCGTCTGTCGTATAGTATGCTGTATATCCATCCGGTACCACAATCTTAATATCCTGATTTTCTTCATAATGTCCCGTAGATGGTGTCACCGATGGTGCAGCTTCAATTGGGAATTCTACCGTATAAACTTTCTTGACTACAAGACTCGGAATTCCCTTCTTATTGACAGAAATTGCTCTTACTTCCGTCTGGCCTTCTCCAAGCTTGATTGCCTCTGTGTATTTCTCACTGGAAGTAGTCGGGTCTGTTCCATCTGTCGTATAGTAAATGGCTTCTCCATCACCTGTGAGTTCTAATGCCTGCACTTCATCATAAACATCCTTATCATCCAGACTGAATTCCGGTTCAGATGACTGATAGTCTTTCAGTGCATTTTTCACATCGTCTGATACGCATGACTCTATCAATGGCATAACTTTTACTTCCTGCTTCGTCTCAATATAAAAGAGAATTGCCGCCTCGTAAATCTTTGCATTGGTCGGCTGTGCCGCAATCGCATCCAGAAATACTTCCTCTGCTTTATCCTGTTCGCCCTGAGCCAGAAAAACCTCTGCAAGACCCGTATATGCCTCACTTCGTGTTTTTTTCTTTGCAATTGCCTTTTCAAACCGGTTTGCTGCCTCGTAATAATCTTTATTATCCAGATATCTATAGGCACTCTTAATTCTTCCTGTATAGGAAGTCTGATAAAGGTATACGCTGATTCCCACCACTGCCAGAACCGCTGCAACCATGATAATAATCAGTCTCTGTCTCTTCTTTTTCGCAAGCTGTCTCTTCTTCTCAGCCCTCCGTCTTCTTGCCTCACGTTGATCCCGCATCATTTCCTGCTCAGAACTTCTACTCTTAGTACCACCTTGTTTTTCATCTGAACTGCCATTTTTCCTATTTGTATTGCTGTTTTTTCTATTTAAACTGCTGTTTTTCCCATTTACACCGGAACCTGTATTTCGTTCTCCGTCATTCGCTACATTTACACTCTGTTCGGCTCCTACACTCTTACGATAAGGTCTGCCTTCTGCCGAAGTTCTTCCAGTATTTCTTGGATTTTCTTTTCTGCTATTATTATATTTTTCTAATTGTTCTTGATTTATATTAATTTTCAAAGTCTCACTGATTGCACCCTTTACCTGCTCCGTCAGGACATCATCCAAAGGATTATAGTCGGGTACAATCTGAACTTCACAACCGCAGACCGGGCAAACAAGATGATTATCTGAAAGCTCTGCTCCACAATTCCTGCATTTCATATTTGTTCTCCTTTTTCCAGTAACATCTATATCAGTATATGAATCATATCTAAAATTCTTTTTATAACTTTTCTATTATACTTCATTTATACATACTCGTCAATATACTGCTCAAATGCTTCCATGGACATCAGAACCTTTCTTGGCTTTGTTCCCTCGTCAGGTCCCACAACTCCGGCCTCTTCTAGCTGGTCAACAATTCTGCAGGCACGATTATGTCCAATGCGGAGTACCCTCTGAAGCATTCCGATAGAGGCTTTATCTTTGTCGATAAAGAGTTTTCCTGCCTCTACAAAATAGGAATCTCTCTCGTCCGGATTATCTCCGTTTATGCCGACTACCTGTACACCGTGGTTCACCTGATTCTGAATTTCTTCGTCATATGTAACTTCACCGCTGCAATCTTTTAAGAACTGTACAACCTTCTCTACTTCATCATCACTGACATATGGTCCCTGTACACGTTCCGGCTGGGATTTTCCAGAAGCAAGGAATAACATATCACCATTTCCAAGCAGTTTTTCCGCACCGTTCATATCCAGAATCGTTCTGGAATCCACACCAGATTTTACAGAAAATGCGATTCTGGAAGGCATATTTGCCTTGATGAGTCCCGTGATAACATCTACCGATGGCCTCTGGGTTGCCAGAACCATATGAATACCTGCCGCTCTGGCTTTCTGTGCAAGACGCAGGATAGCATCCTCTACTTCTCCCGGCGCTACCATCATCAAATCTGCAAGCTCGTCCACAATAATCACCATCTGCGGAAGCTTTTTTGGTTTATCCGGTGCGTCATCCGGGATATCAAGATGGTCGATTTTCTCATTATATCCTTTTAAGTCACGGACATGATATTCGGCAAGAAGCTGGTATCTGCGCTCCATCTCCGTAACTGCCCAGTTTAATGCGCCAGCCGCCTTCTTTGGATTGGTTACCACCGGAATCATCAAATGTGGAATGCCGTCATACACACTTAATTCTACCGCCTTTGGGTCTACCATTATCATCTTTACTTCATCTGGTGTTGCTTTATATAAAATACTCATAATCAGTGTATTGATATATACTGATTTTCCGGAACCGGTGGCACCGGCTACTAATAAATGCGGCATTTTTGCAATATCTGAGATAACCACATCACCAGAAATATTCTGTCCTACCACAATGGATAATTTGGATTTGCTCTTTTTAAATTCCTGCGATTCCAAAATATTGCGCAGATATACGGTAGCTTTTTCTTTGTTTGGAACTTCAATTCCCACTGCAGCTTTGCCCGGAATCGGAGCTTCGATTCGAATAGTTGTAGCTGCAAGATTTAATTTAATATCATCTGAAAGTCCCAAAATCTTGCTGACTTTCACTCCTCGTTCCGGCTCCAGTTCATATCGGGTTACAACAGGACCGCAACTGATATCCCCCATTTTCACATTGACCCCGAATGTACGCAGGGTATCCTGTAATTTCAAGGCAGTTTCTCTTAACTCTGCATCTGAATCACCGCCACTCTTACTTCCCTTTTTCAGCAGATCAAGCGGTGGATATTTGTAATCCCGCTTCACCTGAACTGCATTTGCTGCCCGTTCCACTGCTTCGGTTTCTTTCTGGATATCCACTTTCTCTGTATTTTTCTTGCGAGATACTTTTTCTTCCACTATTTCCGGCTCCGGTGTCAGTTCTACCGCAGAAACCGGCATAGAACGGTTGATCACCAGTTCTTCCGGATTTTGTTCTATCATCGTTTCCACCGGCTCTGCAGCTTTGGCATCTCTGCCTGATTTACCTGGTTTGACTGCCGGCTCCACTGTATTTTTAACAGCAGCATTCTTATTTTCATCATGTTTACTCAGAGTGGTATCAAAAGACACCCCTGAAACCGTGTGTTCCAGACGTCTCTGACGTTTTTCTTCCTGCACTTCTTCTCTGCGTGCACGCTGAATCTCTTTTCGTTCCTGATGGTCATCCCGGTAACGCTGCATATCTTCTCTGGCACGTCCATATGCCTTCTTGCTTTGTTTCTTCACACCTCTTAAAATTGACTTTTCAGTCATCAATACAATACAAATCAGCAGAACAGCTACCGTTACCACATAAGTTCCTGCTACTCCGATTGCAGGGCTGATACCACGGATAATCAATTCTCCTGTCTGCCCGCCTGCTTCGTTGACAAGCTGCAGAAAGACACATGCAAAAATCAGAAATACCACACCTGCTGCAGTTTTCACATAAGCAACTTTATTTCCCTGATTAGAGATTACAAAAGCAATACCACCAAACAGACAGACTGGAAATACATATGCAATCCATCCAAACAGATACTGCATAAAAGTGGCTACAGCATCTCCTAAAAATCCGCCCATGCCAAAATTACTGATCATGAGAAGAATACAGAGTGCCAGTATGAGCCAGATTGTGATTTCTTTTCCAAGAAATTCCTGATTACTATTCTGTTTACTGCTTTGTTTTCTGGTCCCTTTTGTATTTTTAGACCGGTTTGAGGTCTTTGTATTTGTTTTTGAATTTGTTTTATTCGTTTTCTTTTTCGTTGTGTTTGAAGCCATTTCACTTCCTCCTCGCCTACTGGATAATTATAGCATTGGAAGCCGTTAATGTCATTACTATTTTTTATCCTGGTCTGACGGTGCTTTCGAATGCTCTGCTCTTATCAGTTCACGAAGCTTCTGAAATGCTTCCTTGATTCCACCCACTTCATCTATCAATCCCTCTGCCACTGCCTCTTTCCCTTCCAGCATGGTCCCTACATCTTTCACAAGCTGTGTAGAATCCAGCATTAGTTCTTCGATTCTCTCCTGACTCATATTGGAATGTGCTGCGAGAAACCCAGTAATCCGGTCCTGTGTTTTCTCCATATTCCGAAGGCTCTGTGCTACTCCGATAAACATTCCGGAGCTTCGAACCGGATGAATCACCATGGTTCCGCTTTCCACAATAAAAGAGTAATCTGCCGAAACCGCAAGTGGACCCCCAATAGAATGACAGCCGCCAAGCACCAGTGAAACAGTCGGCTTGCTGAGACTGGCTATCATTTCCGCAATCGCTAGTCCCGCTTCCACGTCCCCTCCAAGCGTATTCAATAAAATCAGTACACCGTCAATTTCATTATCATTTTCTATCTGCGCAAGTTTAGGGAGTAAATGCTCATATTTGGTCGCTTTCGTATTACCAGAAACGGCCTCATGCCCTTCTACCTCCCCGATAATGGTAATCAGTTCAATTTTTCCATGCCCGTTTTCTTTGAGCGGAAGGCTTCCCATCTCTTTTAAATGCTGGTCTTCCTTTTCCATATCTTCTGCCATAATCTATCTCCATTTCCTGTATTTTAAGACATATTATGCACAAAAAAACTCTGGCTATTCTCAACGAATGCCAGAGTTCTGTTTCTCATAGTTTCCATTCTTAACTATTTTAAGTGTCAGATGTTAGCTGCATTTTATACGCAGGCAAGTGCCTGTTCCAAATCTGCAATAATATCTTCTATATTTTCAATCCCCACACTGAAACGAATCAGGTCAGGCTGTACACCAGCTTCCAGCAATTCCTGTTCGTTCATCTGTCTGTGTGTATGACTTGCCGGGTGAAGCACGCAGCTTCTTGCATCAGCAACATGTGTCACAATGGCAATCATCTTCAGATTATCCATCATACGGACTGCTGCCTCGCGGCCACCCTTAATACCAAAGGTAATTACGCCGCAGGTTCCGTTTGGCATGTATTTCTGTGCCAAATCATAATACTGGTCACCCTCCATAGATGGACAGTTTACCCATGCAACCTTTTCGTGATTCTTTAAATATTTTGCTGCTGCAAGCGCATTTTCACAATGTCTTGGCACACGCAGATGTAAGGTTTCAAGACCAAGGTTTAACAAGAATGAGTTCTGCGGTGAAGGAATGGAACCAAGGTCACGCATCATCTGAGCTGTTGCCTTTGTAATGTAAGCACCTTTTCCAAAGCGTTCTGTATATACCAGTCCGTGATAAGTCTCATCCGGCGTAGTAAGTCCCGGGAATTTGTCCGCATATTTGTTCCAGTCAAAATTACCACTGTCTATAATGGCACCGCCTACGCAGGCTGCATGTCCATCCATATATTTTGTAGTAGAATGAGTAACGATATCTGCGCCCCATTCAAATGGACGGCAGTTGATTGGTGTTGCAAACGTATTGTCCACAATCAATGGTACACCATGTGCATGAGCAGCTTTGGCAAATTTCTCAATATCTAGAACAGTAAGTGCCGGATTGGCAATGGTTTCCCCTACTACAGCCTTAGTGTTCTCCTGAAATGCTGCATTCAATTCTTCTTCCGAACAATTCGGGTCTACAAATGTTGCTGCAATTCCCATCTTGCGGATAGTATGTGCATACAAGTTATATGTACCACCATATACGGCAGCCGAACAGATGATATGATCTCCTGCCTCTGCAATATTCATGATTGCATAGAAATTTGCTGCCTGGCCGGAAGAAGTAAGCATACCTGCCACTCCACCTTCCATATCGCAGATTTTCGCTGCTACTGCATCATTGGTCGGATTCTGAAGTCTGGTATAAAAGTAACCAGACGCTTCTAAATCAAACAATTTTCCCATCTCATCACTGTTATCGTATTTGAACGTAGTGCTCTGGTAAATCGGAAGGATTCTTGGCTCTCCGTTCTTTGGTGTATATCCTGACTGAATACACTTTGTCTCAATCTTATAATCACTCATTCCTGTTTTCTCCTTATTTGCTACTACTGATTATTCTTCTTCCCAGTTGTGGTACACTTCCTGCACATCATCGTCATCTTCAAGAAGGTCTAAGGTCTTCTGAATGTTCTTAATATCTTCTTCATTCGTCAGTGCCACATAGGTCTGCGGAATCATGGTTACTTCTGCACTGGCCATTGGAATTCCTGCTTCCTCCAGTGCAAGACGTACATCACTGAAATCATCTGGCTCAGTGAGGATTTCGAAGCTGTCTTCCTCTTCTGCGAAATCAGCAGCGCCTGCATCCAGTGCCTGCATCATTAACTCGTCAGCATCCATATCACATTCTTCTTTATCGATGATAATCTGACCTTTTTTATCAAACATGAAAGATACACATCCAGATGTACCAATGTTTCCTTTTCCTTTTGTAAATGCATTTCTTACGTTAGATGCAGTACGGTTACGGTTATCGGTAAGTGCTTCTACGATAATTGCAGTACCGTTTGGTCCGTATCCTTCATAAGTAATATGTTCATAGTTATCAGCAGCGCCTTCGCCTGCTGCCTTTTTGATACTTCTGTCAATATTGTCATTTGGCATGTTATTTGCTTTTGCCTTTGCAATCGCATCGCGAAGTCTGCTGTTATTTGCCGGGTCCGGTCCGCCGCCTTCTTTTACGGCTACAGCGATTTCACGTCCGATTTTTGTAAAGATTTTTCCTTTAGCAGCATCATTTTTTTCTTTTTTATGCTTAATATTAGCAAATTTTGAATGTCCTGACATTGTATATCCCTCTTTCTATCTCTTTATCTGTTTCTTCAAAGTCCTATCTATTTTACCACTCTTTCAAATCCTTGACAAGGAAAACTATTCTGTTTCCTGTTTTGCCCGCTCAATCTTTATCTTACGGATTGTATTGTTGTCTACTGAAAGAACAGTAAATATATATCCTTCAAACCGTATGGTACATTTTTCCTCTTCTGACGGAATCCGGTCCAGACACTCAATCAGATAACCGTTAATCGTGTCATAGTCTTCTTCCTCAAAATCAATTCCCAGAAGGTCTTCGATATCTTCCAGCTGCGTCAGACCATCTACTATATATGTACCGTCAGTTTGTTTCACAATCATTTCGTCTTCTTCGTCATATTCATCCTGAATATTTCCAACTATTTCCTCGACAATATCTTCCATAGTCACGATTCCGGCAGTCTGTCCGTATTCGTCCACCACAATCATCATCAGTGACTTTTCACTGAGCATCTGCTGGAATATTTTATCAATACTTTTCGTTTCCGGTATAAATCGCACCGGTCTGATTAAGCCTTCCAAGTCCTTTACCGGAATACCATGCTTTTCTTCGTTCAGATAATATTTAATTGCATCACGCAGATGCACGATTCCTATGATTTCGTCAATATCTTCCCCATATACCGGGAAACGGGAATAATTTTCTTCTACAAAAAACTGCATTGCCTCCGACAGTATCATATTTCCATCCAGTGCCACAATATTTTTCCTGTGGGTCATCACGTCCTTTGCATCTGTATCCATGTACACAAATACATTTCCTATCATCTGCATTTCCCGTTTTCCAATGACTCCTCTGTGATAAGCCTCTTCAATCTTATCTGCCATTTCCTCGGCAATCTGCTCCTGGTCCTCATTGTCTGCAAATAAATTCCGCATTCTCTGCAGCAGACTGTTTCCTTCTTCCATACCCTGTGCCATTCTCCTTTTATTATGTATGAAGCATCAGGCTGATCAGTAATGCTTCATCTACTTTTTTCATCAGTTTGTGGTCTACACGGCAGACATATTCTTTCAGCCGTTGTTTGTCTATCGTCCGTATCTGTTCTAATAATACAACAGAATCCTTTACAATTCCATAATCTCTAGAACTGATTTCCACATGTGTCGGCAGTTTCGCTTTATTCATTCTGGACGTAATTGCCGCACATATTACCGTAGGACTGTGTTTATTTCCTATATCATTCTGTATAATTAATACAGGCCGGATTCCCCCTTGTTCGGAGCCCACCACCGGACTTAAATCCGCATAATATATATCACCACGTTTCATCTGCACATCATTCACACTCCACTTTCAAGATAGTTCTATCATTGCCATCTTTTGTAGCATGTATTCTATGCAGTTTCAAAAACTAAAAACAATCTGTCTGTTCTACAATCTTTCCGTTCATCACGTACTCTCTTGGAACACGCTTGTTAATATCGCAGATAAACTCATAATTAAATCGTCCAGATAATTCACTCAACGTATCCACTGACAAAAATGCGTCTTCACTCTCGCCCGCTATCGTCGCCCAGTCTCCAAAAGCGGTCTCTGGAATCTGTGTCACATCTACCATCATCTGGTCCATGCACACTCTTCCCAAAATTGGAGCCATCTTGCCGTGAAGCAGAACAATTCCTTTATTCGAAAGACTTCTCGGATATCCGTCTCCATAGCCAATCGAAATGGTTGCTACACGCATTCTCTCTTCGGCTTCAAAGGTTCCTCCATAGCTGACCTGTGTGCCCTTTTCAATCCATTTCACATGAGTAACCTGTGCAAATATCTGCATGGCAGGTTTAAGCGAAACGGTACGCTTATCTACCTCATTGGACGGGTACAGGCCATACATTGCAATTCCGGCTCTTGCCAAATCCATATTTACCTCCGGCATATCCAGAATACCTGCACTGTTGGAGCAATGGTAATACGTAAAGGTTACTCCTCTTTCCTGTAACTTTTCTTTCATCCATAAATACCCCTCTGCCTGCTTTCTGGTCGGCTGCTTGTCGTATTCATCTGCCTTGGAAAAATGAGTATAAAGTCCTTCCAGTTCTAGTCCCGGAAGTGCTGCTATTTTACAAATCATTTCTACACTTTCTTCCGAAACCGGGAATCCCAGTCTGGACATGCCTGTATCCAGTTTCACATGAACGTATGCCCTTTTTCCCTTGGAAATTGCTTTATCTGACATCATTTCTGCCATATGATAATCATAAACAGTCATGCGGATTTCATGGTCCAATACTTCTTCCATCTGCTCTGGGAAAATACCTCCAAGGCACAAAACCGGCTTTTTGACACCTTCTTTCCGAAGATGAATTCCCTCTTCTACAGTGGCAACCGCATACCCCCAGACATAGTCCATCTGCTCCATCATTCTTGCAATTGGACCTGCTCCATGTCCATAAGCGTCCGTTTTCACCACTGCAATCATCTGTGTGCCTTCCTTCAGATTTGCATGCATCTGTTCCATATTTTCCTTAATTGCATCTAAATCTATGACTGCCTTGACTCTCGTATACTGTTTCATTTTATAACTCCTCGATTCTCCTGAGCACATCACTTATGCCCTCTATAATATCCTGTGCCAGTACGCTGTATGCGCCCTTGCTTTCTCTGGCTGCATCTCCGCCAAGTCCATGTAAATAAACGCCAAGAACTGCCGCCTCATAAGGGGCTGCTCCCTGAGCCATAATTCCGGTAATCACCCCGGCAAGCACATCACCTGCACCTGCTTTTGCCATAGCTGCATTTCCGGAAACATTCAGATAGATTTGCTTCCCTTTTCCTGTGACCAGAGTCCGGCTGTCCTTCAGGGCTGTATAAACATCGTATTTCACTACAAAATCTTTTAAAACTTCTTTGCGTTTTTCTTTTATCTGTGCAACACTGTTTCCACTTATCCGTTCCATTTCCTTCATATGCGGTGTGAAAATATATGCTGCCCTTTTTCCCATTCGTTCTTCTTCCGTAAAACCGGACCAGATATTTAATCCATCCGCATCCAGTACACACGGTTTCTCGTTCTGCTGCCATACAAACTTCACAAGCTTTTCCGATGTCCGGCTTCTTCCAAGCCCGCTTCCCATGCAGACTACATCTGCCCAGTCAAGTAGTGACTGTAATTCGCCAAATGGTTCTTCCTCTTCACTCTGATAGGTTGTCAGAACTGCCTCTGGCAATAACTGCTGAAGAATCTGGCGGTTGGACTCATCTGTGTAAATCCGCACCAGCCCTGCTCCTGTCACGTATGCCGCTTTTGCCGCAAGATATGCCGCACCTGACATCCCCTTGCTCCCTGCAATTACCAGCACTTTTCCGTAGGTTCCTTTATTCGAATCCGGCCTGCGCTTTGGCATATGAGCTTTCAAATCGCCCTGTTCAAAGTGATAATATACATCCGAGTCCTTTTCAAGCTCCGGATTCCAGATTCCGATAGGACGGACCATCAGTTTTCCCGTATAAGCTGCACCCGGATGATAAAGCTGTCCTGCTTTGGCATATGCAAATGTAACTGTCAAATCTGCCCGGAAAACGCAGCCGAGTATCGCTCCTGTATCTGCAGAAATACCGGATGCAATATCCACTGCTACTTTGTAACCCTGATACTGGTTCATCCGTTCAATCACATTTGCATATCTGCCTTCAATTTTTCTGCAAAGTCCGATTCCAAACACTGCATCTATAATGACATCGTATTCTTTGTCAGGCAATTCCGTCACAATAGGAACCCCTATTTTCTGCAAAATTTCCATTTGTTTCTCTGTCTCGGGACTGCGCGATTCCATTTTCCCGACAAAAGCTGCTTCTACGCAAATACCTTCTTCATACAGCATCCTTGCAACTGCAAAACCATCTCCGCCATTATTTCCAGAACCGCACACAACCAGTGCCGTATGAGCATCTGGCTTTTCCTGCTTTATCATTTCCACACACTGCTGTGAAGCCCGTTCCATCAGCACCAGTGACGGAATTCCTATCTGCTGAATCATACGGCTGTCTGACGCTTTCATCTGGTCTGCATTCAGAACATATTTCATGCTAATCTCTCCTTATATATCTGCTTTACAAGTTACCGGTGTAAACGCAAAACGACGTGCAGGAACGCTTCCCCCACACGTCATCATTTTCCCTATTCTTTATGGTGTTCCTCGTTATATCTTGCCAGATTATACGATAAACGCATCAGGCTTTCCGATATATGAACATTCTCAACAATAACGTCTTCCGGTAAATTCAAATCGGTATGTGCAAAGTTCAGAATTGCCTTCACCCCATGCTTTGCCAGAATTGCTGCAAGTTCTACCGCAGCCGTCTTAGGGATGGTAAGCACTCCAATCTCTGCCGGATGTTCCACCAGAAAGTTCTCCAGTTCTTCGACAGGTTGTACCGGAATACCACGGACACTTGTCCCAATCACTTCCGGGTCATGGTCAAACATTCCCGTCAGAACAAATCCACGCTTTTCAAAAGCCGCATAGTTGGCAAGTGCCTTCCCCAGATTTCCTGAGCCTACGATTACCATACTGTGGGCGACATCTATTCCAAGAATCTTTCCAATCTCACCATGTAAATATTTTACATTATATCCATAACCCTGCTGTCCGAATCCGCCAAAGTTATTCAAATCCTGACGAATCTGTGACGCAGTCACTTTCATCCTTTTACTTAACTCATTAGATGAAATACGCTCTACCCCATTCTCCAACAATTCCCCTAGATAGCGGTAATAGCGTGGCAGTCTTCTAATGACAGCCTGCGATATTTGTCTCTCTCTCACTGTGTTATCCACCTTTAAAACCGTTTTTCCCTTATTATAGTAAGTTCAAATAAAAATGTCAAACTTAATAGTTGTTTTTTACCCTGTTTTCGATATAATTATTAATTGACTGAAACACTCACAAGGAGGGAATAATACATGATACTTGCATGTCACAATATCAGCAAATCTTTCGGTGAACAGACTATTGTACATGAGGGTTCTTTTCATATAGAGGAGCACGAAAAAGCAGCATTGGTGGGTATCAACGGGGCAGGAAAAACTACCATCTTGAAAATGATTATGGGGGAACTTCCGTTAGACAGAGGCAGTGTCGTTCTTGCAAAAGGGAAAACCATCGGTTATCTCGCCCAGCATCAGGATTTATCCCATGGAAACTCTATTTATGAAGAAGTGAAATCCGCCAAGGCAGATGTCATTGCCATGGAAGCACAAATCCGCCAGATTGAAGAAGAATTAAGTTCTTTATCCGGTACTGCACTGGAAGAACGCCTGAATACTTATCATCGCCTGACGGCTGCTTTCGAGCGTGCAGACGGCTATACCTATAAAAGTGAAATTACCGGAGTTCTGAAGGGACTTGGATTTACCGAGGAAGAATTTACAAAATGTGTAGATGACTTATCAGGCGGACAGAAAACACGCGTTTCTCTGGGTAAGCTTCTGCTTACGAAACCGGACATTCTGCTTCTGGATGAACCTACCAACCATTTGGACATGAGTTCTATCTCATGGTTGGAAACTTATCTGCTCAACTACTCTGGAGCCGTCCTTATCGTTTCCCATGACCGCTACTTTCTGAACCGTGTGGTATCAAAAGTCATTGAAATCGAACAGGGACATATCATGACTTATGCCGGCAATTACACTGCTTATGCGCAGAAAAAACAGCAGCTTCGCGATGCCAGATTAAAAGAATATTTAAATCAGCAGCGGGAAATCAAACATCAGGAGGCGGTTATTGAGAAATTAAAATCCTTCAACCGCGAGAAATCCATCCGTCGTGCCGAAAGCCGGGAAAAGATGTTAAATAAAATTGTTCCACTGGAGAAGCCAACCGAACTGAACACGGATATCCACCTGCATTTGGAGCCATCCTGCGTGAGTGGAAATGATGTTCTGAAAGTGGAAGGGCTTTGCAAATCCTTTCCTCCTCAGACGCTTTTCCAAAATGTAGATTTTGAAATCAAACGAGGGGAACATGTTGCAATCATCGGGGATAACGGAACCGGAAAAACGACCCTTCTAAAGATTTTAAATCAGGTGCTTCCTGCGGACAGCGGTACATTTACACTCGGTACTAACGTAAAAATTGGCTACTACGACCAGGAACACCACGTACTAAATATGGACAAGACTATTTTTGATGAGATATCCGACGATTATCCGTCTCTTACCGGAACCCGGATTCGCAATATCCTCGCAGCCTTTCTTTTCACGGGAGATGATGTATTTAAACTGATTCGTGATTTAAGCGGCGGGGAACGTGGTCGCGTATCTCTTGCCAAGCTAATGCTCTCCGAAGCCAACTTCCTGATTCTGGATGAGCCTACCAACCACTTGGATATCACTTCCAAAGAAATCTTGGAAAATGCATTAAATGATTATACCGGAACGGTACTTTATGTCTCCCATGACCGTTATTTCATCAATCAGACTGCAACACGGATTATGGAACTGACCAACAACCGTTTCATCAATTACATTGGAAACTATGACTATTATCTGGAGAAAAAAGAAGAACTGACCGCAGCCTACACTGCTTCTACTTCTTCCGATACTGTTCAGGCTGCCGAAACTACTGCTTCTGAAGCAAAACTGAGCTGGCAGGAGCAAAAAGAAGAACAGGCACGCTTAAGGAAACGCCAGAATGAACTGAAAAAGACCGAAGAGAGAATTGCATTTCTGGAAAACCGGGATGCCGAGCTGAACGAACTCCTCTCCAAAGAAGAAATTTATACCAATTCCGTAAAATGCCAGAAACTCGCCACTGAGAAGGCGAAGAATAATGAAGAATTGGAAGCTCTTTATGTAAAGTGGGAAGAACTGGCAGAGTAAATACTGCCTCAGCATTACAAAAAATGCCGCGGAATCATTAACATACTGAATGATTCCGTGGCACTTTCCATTTACGTTTAGAAATAAAATTAATATAATTCTGTCTCCGTGACACATTCTGATTTTATTGTTCCAACAAGGCTTTGCAGTGCATCAATTACTCTTGGCCGGATGTCTCCACCGATTAAGACGTACATAATGTCATCTCCAACCTGAAGTTCTCCTTCGTTTAACCAGACTCTGACATAATAGATGCCTTCCAGTTTCTTTGTTTCTTCAATAGCTGCAGCGACTTTTTCTTTGTCATAAGAAAACTGCATTCCGGCTACTGTTTTTCCATTGTCTTCACCGTTGCGTACCTTTGCCTTTGGTGTTTCTCTGACGATTCCGTTATGTGTCAGATACATTCCAACCTTTTCCGCATCTGGTGCAGCTTTTGCTTCTTTCATCCATTCGTCAATAGATGGTACATTTCTTTCGTATCCCATTTTTTCTTTCTCTCTTATCCCATAGTTGTTATATAATATTCGTCCTGATACTATGATTTCATATTATCATAATTTCCTATAAAAGAAAACATAAAATTAATTCAATCGTTTTGCAATAGCTTTGATAAAGTCTTCGCTGTTTAATACAACCGGGTTTTCCAATGTTGTAATCAGTGCAAGGTCTTTTGTCATTTCACCGGATTCGATGGTATCAATGGTTGCTTTTTCCAATTTGTCAGCAAATTCCATCAATTCAGCATTTCCATCCAGTTCTCCACGTTTTCTTAAAGCGCCTGTCCATGCGAAAATAGTTGCAACGGAGTTGGTTGATGTTTCTTCGCCTTTCAAGTGTTTGTAATAATGACGCTGTACGGTTCCATGAGCTGCTTCGTATTCGTAGTATCCTTCTGGTGAAACCAGAACAGAGGTCATCATAGCAAGAGAACCAAATGCGGAAGAAATCATATCACTCATAACATCTCCGTCATAGTTCTTGCATGCCCAGATGTATCCACCTTCTGATTTCATGACACGTGCAACGGCATCATCAATCAAAGTGTAGAAATATTCAATTCCTGCTTTTTCAAATTTTTCTTTATATTCTGCATCAAAGATTTCCTGAAAAATATCTTTGAATGTGTGGTCATATTTCTTAGAAATGGTATCTTTTGTTGCAAACCACAAATCCTGTTTGGTATCCAGTGCATAGTTGAAGCAGCTTCTTGCAAAGCTTTCAATAGAACCGCAGACATTATGGATTCCCTGTGCTATGCCAGGTCCGTCATAGTTATGTACCAGTTCTCTTGTCTCTGTTCCATCTGTTGCTGTGTAAACCAGTTCTACTTTACCCGGTCCCGGAACTTTTATCTCCGTATTTTCATAAACGTCTCCATAAGCATGTCTGGCAATGGTAATTGGTTTTTTCCAGTTCTTTACGCATGGCTCGATTCCTTTTACCGGAATTGGTGCACGGAAAACAGTTCCGTCTAACATGGTACGAATGGTTCCATTTGGGCTTTTCCACATCTTTTTCAGATTATATTCTTTTACTCTGGCTGCGTTTGGTGTTATGGTTGCACACTTTACTGCTACTTTATATTTCTTTGTAGCATTTGCTGAGTCAATCGTTACCTGATCATCTGTCTCATTTCTGTATTCCAGTCCCAAATCATAGTATTCTGTCTTCAAATCAATAAATGGAAGCAATAAATGTTCCTTAATCATCCCCCAAAGGATTCGGGTCATTTCATCTCCATCCATCTCTACAAGTGGTGTTGTCATTTTAATTTTGCTCATATTGTCCTCCTTTTACTCCTGACTCATATGCAGGTGCTTCATTACATTTAATATATGTGCGTTGGCAAATTTTTCTGCCTCATCCGCATTGCCCTCTTTGATGGCATTTAAAATCTGGCGATGCTCTTCTATCGACTTTTTGGCTCTTGATTTTTCTTTCACGGAATTTCGTCTTGCAAGCTGAACATACTTGTGAAAATCCGATAACACATGTTCTAAAATCCTGCTTTCTGATGCCGCATAAAGTATCTGATGGAATTTTCCATCTAACTCTGTAAGCTGCTCCATGTTGTCCTTTTCCAAATGATATTCGGAAAGAACCAGCACCTCTTCCAGTTCTTCTATCTTTTCTTTTGTAATATGCTCCGCTGCCATCCGCACGCAGAGGCCTTCCAATTCTGAACGAATCATATAAATATCATGGACATCCTTTTCCGAAATTCCGATTACGTATGCTCCCCGGTTGGGAATGATTTTCACTAATCCCTCCAACTCGAGCTGTCTGAGTGCCTCTCGCACCGGTGTCCGGCTGACTCCAAGCTCTTTTCCAAGTGTAGCCTCCCGGAGTTCTTCATCGGCCTGATATTTTCCCTTCAGGATGTTCTCCCGTATGGTCTGAAAAACCTGTCCTCTCAACGAATAATTTTCCATATTGCTCCCTTATTTCTTTCTGCCTTTGTCCATATACTTTAAAACAAACTATATTTCTGACTATAATACGATTCCGTATTTATCACAAATTTCATCAATATGTGCCACCAGTTCATCATCAGTAAGAACAGTTACACGGCCGCCGGCATACTCTTCATCCACCCATTCTTTTACTTTTGCAGCAAGAATAGAATTTTTACTCAAAGCCCGCTCTCCGGTCAGATGATAATAGCTGTTGATCCAGTGGACGATTCCTGCAAGACCGGAAGTATTAGACACTGCTACGAGTGGTGGCCGGTTCAGGAATTTACCCGTATCAAATATATTGTAAATCTCTTCATTTTTCAGAAGTCCGTCGGCATGAATCCCTGCTCTGGTTACATTGAAATTCTTACCTACAAATGGAGTTCTTGGTGGAATCTGATAACCAATTTCTTTCTCATAATATTCTGCAATCTCGGTAATCACTCTGGTATCCATTCCATCTAAGGTTCCTCGAAGCTGTGCATATTCAAATACCATTGCCTCCAGTGGTGTATTTCCAGTCCGCTCTCCAATACCAAACAGAGAACAGTTTACACCACATGCTCCGTACAACCATGATGTAGTGGAATTATTGACCGCCTTATAGAAATCATTATGTCCATGAAATTCAATCAATTCACTCGGTACGCCTGCATGAACACGGATACCATAAATGATTCCCGGAATAGACCTTGGAATTACGGCACCCGGATAGTTTACCCCATATCCCATCGTATCGCAGACCCGGATTTTAATCGGAATCTTGTATTCCTCCATCAGCTTCATCAGTTCCAGACAGAACGGAATAACAAAACCATAAATATCCGAGCGGGTAATATCTTCCAAATGACATCTTGGACGGACACCTGTCTCCAGGCATTCACGCACAATCGATAAATAATGATTCAATGCCTCTCTTCTTGTCATTTTCAATTTGTAGAAAATATGGTAATCGGAACAGCTTACTAAAATTCCAGTCTCTTTCATACCGATTTCTTTTACAAATTCAAAATCCTTTTTATTGGCACGAATCCAGCTTGTAACTTCCGGGAACTCATATCCAAGTTCCATACATTTATACGCAGCATCCCGGTCTTTCTTACTATATAAGAAAAACTCGCTCTGTCTGATTTTCCCTTTTGGTCCGCCAAGCCGGTGTAAATATTCATATAAAGTTACTATCTGCTCTGTGGTATACGGAGCTCTTGACTGCTGTCCATCCCGAAAGGTCGTATCCGTAATCCATATTTCATCCGGCATATGGTGCGGAACAATTCTATCATTAAATGCGATTTTCGGAATCTCATCATATTGAAACAGATTTCGGAAAACATTTGGTGACGCTACATCCACCAATGGATACATATGCTCTTCCAGTTGTAATAAATTGGTCTGTTCATTCAAATATACTTTTCTTGTTTCCATCTGCATTTCACTCCAAGCGGTATTTTTGTATAATTGTATACAATTATACATTGTGTGTCAAGAGTGATTTTTAATAGAATTTCAATTATTTACATCCTGCGTTCATATTTCATCAGCATCCGAAGATAATTCATCAAATCTACAAGTCTCAGTTCAACACTAGTCTCTTTTTCTGTATAATCCATGCTCTGTGCCACTGCTTCCAGAAACGCTTCCGTCACATCAGCTTTTCTTTTCTGCAGAAACCGCAATCTTTCTTCGTTGGTTTCTAAATCCAGATATTCCATGAGCATACTTTTCTTTTCTTCTGCTTCTTCCAGTTCAAACCGGTATTCCTGCAATGCCTCTGGGTATTTCACTTTGTCTGTTTTCTCCATAAACATCTCAAGTGGTCTGGCAAAAATGCCGCCCTCCCCATAGAGTGCCTGATAAATCACCAGCTTTTCCTCTGTCTCGGTATGGGTTGCTATGGTAATTACCTGGTAACGGTTTCCTTTAAAATGTCTGTAAATTTCTCCTTCTTTTGGTATATTCCTTGCCATGATTTCCTCCATCTAAAAAGTGGCTCTTTCTGTAAAATTGAAAGAACCACCCTTTTTCATTTTCTATAATTTTGCATCTACAACCTGTGGGTCAAATCCATTCTTGCGAAGTTCTTCAATAATCTGGTGCTTGTGCTCTGTTCCAAATGCTTCCATTGTCACACGGAGTTCTACTGCCAGATTACGGTTGACACTGACAAACTGATTATGCTCTAATTTAATGACATTTCCCTTCTGCTCTGCAATTACCTTTGTAATTTTTGCAAGCTGTCCCGGTCTGTCTGGTAGTAAAACAGAAATGGTAAAGACACGGTCACGCAGAATCAAGCCGTTCTGAATAACAGATGACATCGTGATGACATCCATATTTCCACCACTGATAACGCAGACAACTCTCTTGCCCTTTAAGAAATCCAGCTTCTGTGCAGCCGCAACAGACAGAAGACCTGAGTTTTCTGCCACCATTTTATGATTCTCTACCATATCTAAGAAGGTAGTTACAATTTCATCATCCTCTACGGTTACAACCTGATCCACGTTTTGCTGAACATATGGGAAAATATTTTCTCCTACTGTTTTTACCGCAGTACCATCAGCAATGGTATTGGCACTTGGAAGTGTCACCACATGACCTGCTTCCAGTGCAGCAGACATACTTGCTGCTCCTGCCGGCTCCACACCAATTACTTTAATATTTGGATTCAACATTTTCGCAAAAGTAGCAATTCCGGTAATCAGTCCGCCGCCTCCGATTGGCGCAAGAATATAATCTACCGTAGGTAAATCCTGAATAATTTCCATTGCAATGGTTCCCTGTCCGGTAGCTACATCGAAATCATCAAATGGATGGACAAAGGTGTATCCATGTTCTTCTGCCAGTTCATAGGCCTTTGCGCAGGCTTCATCATAAACCTGTCCATAAAGAACCACCTCTGCACCATAGCTCTTTGTACGGTTTACTTTAATAAGAGGAGTCGATTCCGGCATAACAATCGTTGCCTTGCATCCATAAGCTTTTGCCGCATAAGCAACACCCTGTGCATGATTTCCTGCAGATGCTGCAATCAATCCTTTGGCACGTTCTTCTTCCGAAAGCGTACTAATCTTATAGTAAGCTCCTCTTAATTTGTACGCACCCGTATGCTGCATATTTTCCGGCTTTAAGTATACTTTTGCGCCAGTCTGGGCACTAAAATATTCGCTGTAAATTAAATTGGTTGGCTTGGTTACGCGTTTTACGATTTCGCTCGCTTCTTCAAATTTGTCCAGTGTAAACATCTCTTTATTCTTCCTCCTCTGTTGTAAATAATGCATTTACAAACTGTTCTGAATCAAACTTTTGTAAATCATCAATGGATTCTCCCACTCCTATATATTTTACAGGAATCCCCAGTTCTGCCTGAATTGCCACTGCAATACCACCTTTGGCAGTTCCATCCATCTTTGTCAGGATAATTCCCGTAATATCCGCTACTTCGCTGAACTCCTTTGCCTGAGCAAGGGCATTCTGTCCGGTAGTTCCATCCAGTACTACCAGTGTTTCCCGGTATGCTTCTGGAAATTCCCGTTCAATTACACGGTTGATTTTCTTTAGTTCTTCCATCAGATTCTTCTTATTATGCAGTCTTCCTGCGGTATCACACAAAAGGACGTCTGCCTTACGTGCCTTTGCCGCTGCAATTGCATCATAGACAATGGCTGCCGGGTCTGCCCCTTCCTGACCGCCAATTAAATCTGCATTGGCACGGTTCGCCCATTCTCTTAACTGCTCTCCTGCAGCTGCGCGGAAAGTGTCTGCCGCTGCAAGTACCACTTTTTTGTTCTGGTCACGCAATTTGCCGGCCAGCTTTCCTATGGTCGTAGTCTTTCCTACGCCATTTACCCCGATTACAAGGACAGCCGATGTCCTTTCTTCGAACTCATAAGCAGTCTCGCCCACATCCATCTGTTCTTTGATACTTTCAATCAGCAGTTCCTTACACTCAATTGGTTCTTTGATATGCTGTTCCTTCACCTTGCGTTTCAGGTCATCTAAAATCGCATAGGTTGCTTTCACGCCCAGATCCCCCATAATCAGAACCTCTTCCAGCTCTTCATAGAAATCATCATCTATCTGGGAAAAGCCGTGAAAAATACTGTCAATCCCAGATACAATATTATCTCTGGTCTTACTAAGACCGGATACAAGCCGTTTAAAAAATCCTACCTTTTCCTCTGCCATCCTCTTTCTCTCCTTACACTACTTGTCCAGTTCATTTTCTATCAAATCTACAGAAACCAGGGTGGAAATTCCCTTTTCCTGCATGGTAATACCGTACAATCTGTCAGCCGCAGTCATGGTTCCTCTACGGTGTGTAATGACGATGAACTGCGTATTTTCTGTCAGCTTATGTAAGTACTGCGCATAGCGCGTTACATTGGAATCGTCCAGAGCCGCTTCAATTTCGTCCAGCAGACAGAATGGAGACGGCTTTAAATTCTGAATAGCGAACAGAAGTGCTATCGCAGTCAAAGCTTTTTCTCCACCGGATAACTGCATCATGTTCTGAAGTTTTTTTCCAGGCGGCTGTGCAATGATTCGTATGCCAGCTTCCAATACATCCTCGTCTTCCAACAATTCCAGTGTTCCCTTTCCACCGCCAAACAATTCTTTGAATACATGGTTAAATTCTTCTGCAATCCGCGCAAATTGTTCGGTAAACTGTTTCCGCATCGCCTCATCCAGTTCTGCAATGATTTTCTGTAAAGTCTGTTCTGCCTCTACCAGATCATCATGCTGGGTTTTCAGGAACTGATAACGTTCTGCCAGATTTTTGAAATCCTCAATGGCATTGACATTGACCGGACCTAATGCCTTGATTTCACCTTTGATTTCCTGAATTCGTTTCTTCATGGCCGCCAAATCTGTCAGATTTTCATCCCGAAGCTCCAGTGCCCGATTGTAGGTCAATTCATATTCTTCCCACATATAGTTAATCTGTTTTTCAGAAGCTTCTTCGTAACCTTCCATTCTGCTGTTCAGACGGAAGATTTCTTTATCCAAATCAGCCATATGCTTTGATATCTCTTCTCGTTTCTCTAAGAATGCTTTATTCTTCTGATTCAGATTCTCTTTCTTTTCCTGTGCACGTTTGATTTCACCGTGAATCTCTTCGAACAGTTCTTTCGATTCTTCAATTGCTTTTCTTGTATCTGCAATTTCCTGTTCTTTTTCCTGAATTTCTCCGTTTGCTTCTTCTTTATTTTCGTTTAAAGCATCCAGTTCTTCTTTGAACTTCTCTGCTTCTTCCTGAATACGTCCCAGATTTTCCTGTACAAATGCACTTTTCTGTTCCAGAGCTGCAAATGCCATACGGAGTTCTTCATTTCTACGGAGTTCCTTGCCCTCTGCTTCTCTTTCTTCTTCCAGTTTCTTCTGGTATTTATCCTGCTGCCGGGAAAGTTCCTGTTCCAGTTTCTCACTGGCCTGCAGTTCTACCTGAATAGATTCCAGATTTTCTTCGATTTCATGAATCTGGTTGTCTAGTGTTCCACGCTCTTTGTGAATATCATCGGTCAGAGTCCGTGCATATTTCTGCTTGGATGCAGCCTGCTCCAAGTTCATTTTTGCTGTATTCTGTGCTACATATTCCTGTTGAAGCGTCTGTTTCAGTGCATCTACTTTTTCATATAACTCGGTTCGTTCCTGTTTGGACTTTTCCACAACCTTCTGCAGCTTCAGTCCTTCTTCTTTTAATCTTGCTACTGTTTTTTCCAGTTCCTCAATTTCTCTTCGACGGCTTAACAGACTGCTGGTATTCTTGAATGCACCACCACTCATGGCTCCGCCCGGATTCAACAAATCACCCTCTAAGGTTACCATACGGAGGGACTGATGGTATTTTCTCGCCAGTTGAATTCCGGTATCAATGGTATCTACCACCAGCGTCCTGCCAAGAAGGTTCTCTGCGAGCTGCTCATATGCCTTATCCACATGAACCAGCGTATTGGCGGTTCCAATCACACCTTTTTCTTTCAATACATCGGTTCTTGTCATTTCCTGACCGGAACGCATAGCTGTAAGTGGCAGGAAAGTTGCTCTTCCGAATCGGTTCTTCTTCAGATAGCCTATCATTTTCTTGGCCACTTCTTCATTTATTGTAACGATATTTTGAATACTTCCGCCAAGTGCAGTCTCAATAGCAGTTTCATACTGCTTGTCTACTTTGATAATATCTGCTACAACACCCAGGATGCCCGGTTCTTCCGTTTTCTTCTCCATAACCTTACGGATACTGTTTCCATAACCTTCGTAACGCTCTGTCATATTTTTCAGAGACTCCAGACGGGAATTTTCTCTGTGATAAGTGGTCTGGCATGCACGAAGCTGTTCATTTTCTTTGGCAATCTGACTTTGAAGCTGTGTGATATTTACCTCGTAGGATTTATTCTCCTCTACCATTTCCACGATTTTTTCGGAAATACGCTTCAGTTCTTCCTCGTACTTCTTATACAGACTACTCTGTTCCTGCGCATCACGCTCTGCTTCCATCAATCTCTTATAAAGCTGGGAGCGCTGTACCTTCATCTGCTCCATCATGGTGTCAAAATGCTGTATCTTCGTCTTGGTAGAAACCCGGTTGTTTAACACTGCCATCACTTCGCTCTGGCTCTTTTCCAAATCAGACGAAGTACTTGCAATTCTGGACTGGATAAAATCCAGTGTCTCTTTGGCTTCCCGCTGCTTTGCCATCTCTGCATGAAGCTTTTCTTCAATAGAAGCCTGCTCTTTCTGCAGTGTCTCCCGCTGCTTCTTACGTTCTTCCAGTTCCATATAAATAGTCTGTGAACGCTTGCTGTAATGTTCATCATTCATCCTTGCACTGTGAATCTGCTCATTTAACAGTTCAATTCTGCTTTCAAGCTGCTGCTTCAACAGCGTGGTTTTGTTAAGCTGCCCTTTGGCTTCTTCCATTTCCGCTTCAATGACATCAACCTGTTCTTCAATCCGCTCATATTCTTTTTTCATATCAGCGTGTTTCTGTTCGGCTTCTTCGTATTCGCCCTGAGTCAGTTCCAGCTTCTTCTGCACATCTTCCATCTGTTCTTTTAAACGGATACTTTCCAGCAGGAACATATTGATATCATATTTCTTTAATTCTTCTTTTTTCTTTAAATACTCTTTTGCCTTTTCAGACTGCCGTTCCAGAGGTCCAAACTGCTTCTCTAATTCTCCTAAAATGTCATTGACACGCACCAGATTCTGCTGTTCTTCTTCCAGTTTTTTTACGGACATATTTTTTCGTCTTTTAAACTTGACAATACCTGCCGCTTCGTCGAAAAGTTCTCTACGCTCTTCCGGTTTACCATTTAAGATTTTATCAATCTGCCCCTGACCGATAATCGAATAACCTTCTTTTCCGATTCCAGTGTCATAGAACATCTCATTGATATCCTTTAATCTGCATGCACTTCCATTAATCAGATATTCACTTTCCCCAGAACGATACAGCTTACGGGTAACCTTCACCTCTTCAAATTCTACAGGCAGTTTATGGTCAGAATTGTCCAGTGTAATGGCAACAGACGCATAACTGAGGGGCTTACGGTTCTCCGTTCCTGAGAAAATAACATCCTGCATATTTCCCCCACGGAGCTGTTTGGCTCTCTGCTCTCCAAGTACCCATCTTACTGCATCGGCTACATTACTCTTTCCACTTCCATTCGGTCCAACGATTCCTGTGATTCCATTATGAAATTCAAATACAATTTTATTTGCAAATGATTTGAACCCTTGTACTTCAATGCTCTTTAAATACATGTATCTCCACCTTTAATTTTTAAAATTGCCTGATATGCCGCATCCTGTTCTGCCGCCTTCTTGGTTCTTCCATTTCCTGTTCCATACTGGACATCTCCAATAAACACACCCACCTGAAACTGTTTGTTATGATCCGGTCCTTCTTCTTTCAGCAGTTGATAATTAATTGTCTGTTCCATTTTCCCCTGCACAATCTCCTGCAGGATAGTCTTGCTATCATAAAAGAGACGTTTCCCTTCCAAATCATTTAAAATATGCTTCAAAATAAACTCTTTTGCATTAGCAAAACCACCATCTAAATAAATCGCACCAATCAGTGCTTCCATCGCATCTGAAGTAATAGAATCCCGCTTTCTTCCACCGGTAGCATCCTCGCCCTTTCCTAATAGCAGATATTCGCCCAGTTCCAGTTCACGCGCGCAGAATGCCAAAGCCTTTTCGCATACCATGCTGGCACGCTGCTTCGTCATCTGTCCTTCCGGCATTTCCGGATTTCCAAAAAATAAATATTCACTGGAAACCAGCTCCAGAACGGCATCCCCTAAGAACTCCAACCGCTCATTGCAGTCCACTTTGCGAAGATGTTTCTCATTAATATAAGAACTGTGTGTCATTGCATGTCTTAAAAGATTTTTATCGTGGAACTGATATCCTGTCTTTTTTTCCAAACTTTCCAAATTTCTTTCCATATCTTCTCCTCATAAATTGAAAAAGCCCAGATAACGGGCTTTTTCAACGCTATTCTTAATTTACTGCATTCTTAATCTGTTCTACTGCATCGCCTACTGTGGTAATCTTTTCTGCATCTTCATTATTGATTTCAATATCAAATGCATCTTCAATTCCCATAATAATCTGAATGACATCTAAGGAATCTGCTCCCAAATCATCTACAAATGTGGTATCCATTGTAATTTCTTCTTCCTTGCATCCTAATACTTCCACAATGATTTCTTTTAATTTTTCAAATTCCATACCCTTATATCCTCTCTTTTCTTATTGCGTATTATCAGAAATACATTCTCTGATGCGTTCATTTATCCTTTGTTCTTTAAATGTAACACATTGTATAATCGAATTGCATACTTCCTTTGAAGTAGAACTTCCATGTGTTTTTACTACTAAGCCATTTAATCCAAGCAGTGGTGCTCCGCCATACGCACTTGCATCAAAAGCTTTCAATGTACTTTTCAGTGCCGGTTCCACAAGGAGTGCACCAATTTTACTTCTCAAACTTGTCATCATTCCATCCTTCACTTTGCTGACAAGTACAGAAGCAACTCCTTCATACAGCTTCAAAATCACATTTCCCACAAATGCCTCACATACGACTACGTCTGCCTGTCCATGCGGGATTTCTCTCGCTTCTATGCTTCCGATAAAGTTAATGTCCTGACATTCTTTCAAAAGTGGAAATGTTTCTTTTACCAGTGCATTTCCTTTTTCTTCCTCTGCCCCGATATTTACAATCGCTACTTTTGGTTTTTTTACCCCCATGACATGTTCCATATAAATGGAACCCATCTTGGCAAATTGTACCAGATGCGAAGGTCTTGCGTCTACATTTGCCCCGCAGTCAACCAACAAGGAAAATCCCTTTTCTGTTGGAATCAGTGGCGCAAGAGGTGGTCTTTCCACGCCTTTAATCTTACCAACCAGAAGCTGACCGCCTACCAGAACTGCTCCAGAACTTCCAGCCGACACAAAAGCATCTGCCTCTCCATCCTTTACAAGCTTCATACCCACTACAATCGAGGAGTCTTTCTTCCTGCGAATCGCCATAACCGGGGGTTCTGCTGTCTCAATAATCTCTTCTGCGTGAACAACACTAATCTGTTCTTTGTTATAAGTATATCCTGCCAATTCTTTATTAATGACATCTTCTTTACCAGTTAAGATAACATGGATGTCGTCTCTTTTCTGAATAGCTTCGATGGCACCTTTCACAATCTCATGTGGTGCATTGTCTCCACCCATTGCATCCAGGACTACTTTCGTCATTTCTTTCATACTGTTACCTCCCAGCATTACTAGGTTATATTTTACTTGACATCACTGTAAAAATCAATAGTAATAAAAAAATGAAGTGGATTTCTCCACTTCTGTCAATGTTACATAAAATTAGGGGATATCGAACTTAATCAATATCCCCCATTCTTTGCGTTTTTAATTAATCCTGAGCAATGATTTCTTTCTTGTTATAAGAACCGCAATTCTTGCAAACTCTGTGTGGCATCATAAGTTCTCCACATTTGCTGCATTTTACAAGATTTGGAGCGCTCATTTTCCAGTTAGCTCTTCTTTTGTCTCTTCTTGCTTTAGAAGATTTATTCTTTGGACAAATTGACATAGGTTACACCTCCTTAAAATTCTTATAAAGATCGCGGATAACTGACATTCTAGGGTCCAGACTTGTGTCTTCGCAGTCACATGATCCCTGATTGAGGTTTTGACCACATATGCTGCAAATCCCTTTACAGTCTTCGCTACATAGAACTTTCATCGGCCAGCCTACTAAAATCTCGTTGTAAAGCAACTGCTCTACGTCAAGATGATATCCGTCAATATAATTCGCTTCATCGGAATCGTCATCATCAGCTTCACAATCCATATTCACATTCTTCTCAATGTCCAGCTTCAATTCTGTTGGAACATCTTCCAGACAACGGTCACACGGAATCACAACGGTAAGTGTCGCATTCCCTGTAATACGAATCTTCTTCTCTCCAGTATACTCTATTTCCAAGTGAACCGGACTCATCTTAGTAACCGGAAACTTTCTTCCGCCTACCCGTACAGATTCTGTCTCGGATATTACATCCTGAACTATGGTTTTATGTGGTTCTGATAAGACTTCAGATAGGTTTATTAACATAATTGTTACTCCTATTCATACCTAAACTATTATAACATGATTTTTTTCTTTGTCAACCAATATTTAGATGTTTTGCAAAAAAGAATCACAAAATGTTACAGTCCAGCTAAAAAGCTGAACTGTAATCAAAAATATAAGGCATGTACCCTTTTTACGGATTAAAATTATACTAAAGCAACTGTTTCTCTTGCGATTGCAAGTTCTTCGTTTGTTGGGATAACAAGTACTGTTACCTTAGAATCTGGTGTAGAGATAATCATTTCTTCTCCACGTTTTCCGTTCATTTCTTCGTTGATTTCAATTCCAAGATATCCTAAATATTTGCAGATTCTTGCTCTTGTAGATGGGTCGTTTTCTCCAATACCAGCAGTAAATACAATGTTATCTACACCGTTCATTGCTGCTACATAGCTTCCAACATATTTTGCTACTCTGTATGCGAATACTTCAAGTGCTAATTCAGCTCTTTCATTTCCCTCTTCTGCTGCTGCAGCAAGATCACGGAAGTCACTTGAAACGCCTGAAATTCCTTCTACACCTGATTTCTTATTGAGTACGTTCATGATTCCTGCAATGTCAAGGTTTTCCTTCTTAGCGATGAATTCCATGATAGCTGGATCGATATCTCCTGAACGTGTTCCCATTACAAGACCTTCCAGTGGTGTAAGACCCATAGATGTATCTACAGATTCTCCATTGAGAACTGCTGAAATAGAAGAACCATTTCCAAGGTGGCATACGATTGTCTTTGTATTGTGGTAATCTTTTCCAAGGAATTCAGCTACTCTCTTAGAAACAAAGCTGTGGCTTGTTCCGTGGAAGCCGTAACGTCTTACTTTATATTTATCATAGTATTCATGAGGAAGTCCGTAAGTATATGCTTTTGCAGGCATTGTCTGATGGAAAGCTGTATCAAATACTGCTACCTGTGGTTTTCCTGGCATTAAGTTTTCACATGTTGTGATACCGATTAAGTTTGCTGGGTTGTGAAGTGGTGCAAGGTCGCTGCATTCTTCGATTCCTGCTTTTACTTCTGGTGTTACAACTACAGAACTTGTAAATCTTTCTCCACCATGTACGACACGATGTCCTACTGCATTGATTTCGTCAAGGCTCTTAACAACACCTGTCTCGCTATTTGTAAGTGCATTGATAACGAACTGGATTGCTTCAGTATGTGTAGGCATAGCAAGGTTAGAAACTTCCTTTTCTCCGCCTGCTGGCTGGTATGTGAGTCTTCCATCGATTCCGATTCTTTCACATAATCCTTTTGCCAATACTGCCTCTGTGTCAGAGTTAATGAGCTGGAATTTCAATGATGAACTTCCGCAGTTGATTACTAATACGTTCATTGTTTTTTCTCCCTTCGTGGTGTTACTTTATTATTTAAAATTATAGTCCACTATGCTCCTATTATATCCTATCTTCACTGCTCGTACAACATTTGTTATCTTTTTAACAATATTTATTTTCTCTAGTTTTGCCAAATGATTGAATTTATAGTATAATCATTCCAAAGTCCATGTAAGGAGATTCAAATGCAACATGAAAATTCTAGGAATCATTGCAGAATATAATCCGTTTCACAACGGACATTTATACCATATAAAGGAATCTTTAAAACAGACAGGCTGTGATGCAGCCATAGTTGTAATGAGCGGAGATTTCGTACAGCGAGGTGCTCCTGCTCTTCTCTCCAAACATCTCCGTGCAGAAATGGCCCTTGCAGACGGTGCGTCCGTAGTATTGGAGCTTCCTGTCTGCTATGCCTGTGGAAGTGCAGAATATTTTGCAGACGGTGCGGTGGCTCTGCTCCATTCTCTTGGTTGTATCCACGCCCTTTCTTTTGGAAGCGAGCATGGAAATTTAACAGAGCTTCAGCAGACCGCGGATATTTTACTGGAAGAACCAGACAGCTATAAAGAAACGCTCCGCCAGTATTTAGCTCAGGGATTCTCCTATCCCGTTGCGCGGAAAATGGCATTTCAGGACTATACGAAAAATCCTGACTTGTGTAATATCTTAGATACGCCAAACAATATTCTTGGAATTGAATATTTAAAGGCTCTGCGACACATAAACAGCTCTATAAAACCATTTACACTATCCAGAAAGGGAGCTGGCTATCATGCAGAACAGCTTCACGAAACTTTTAGTTCTGCGTCTGCAATCCGTGCCTCTCTTTTACAGGCAGATGTACAACATAACTCCTGGAAGTCGGAGGGCAGCTTAAAGCAGATGCCTCCTGCTGCGGCTCAGATTATGTGGAACAACTATAACAGGAAAACGCCTGTTTACAGCAATGATTTTTCTTTATTATTAAAAGCGAAACTCCTTACTGAAACCCGTGACTCTTTGATAGAATATGCAGATATCTCTGAAGCATTGGCACGCAGAATTATAAATCAGCGAAATCAGTTTGTAGATTGGGATGCGTTTTGTGAATTATTAAAGACGAAAGACATGACCTACAGCCGGATCAGCCGGGCACTCATGCACATTCTGTTAAATATCCGTACAGAAGATATGACCGCGTATCAGGCCGAACAAAACTGCTGTTACGCACGAGTCTTAGGATTCCGCAAGGAGCAGACTGAAATCTTAAAATTATTCAAGCAAAACAGTTCTGTACCTGTTATCACGAAATTAGGACAAATTGATTCACTTTCTAATGCCGGACAGAAAATGTTAGATACCGACTGCTATGCTTCTAATCTGTATGAATCGGTTATAACCGATAAATTTCATACACCATTTACGGAAGAACATTCGAAGTCACTGGTATTGTATGAATAATTTCTATAAATATACAACAAATCGCCCCAAAACCAGGGGCGATTTGTATTTCAGACCTATAATCTTATACTTCTTAATCCGCACAAGTTTCAGATTCACTTTTACGTTTTCTCAGTCTGCTAAGTGATTCTGAACGTATCCCTAAAAACGTAGAAATCTGATGATTACTTGCAATCTTATCCACTTCAGGCCACTTTTTGCAAAACCATTGATACCGCTGGGTATTATCCAGTTGCAACCTATGTTTGTTAATTTCATTATGGTATTCTAACGATTCCCACAAATATTTAACATAAACTTTAGACAATTCTAAACTTTGTTGCAACAGCAAAAAAACATCTTCGACGGGCAACTCTAAAATATATGAATCAGTAAGACTTCGCACTGCGGCAATCGATGGCGTAAATCCAGTTTCTTTCAAAAAAATATTATATGAATTGGCTACCATTCCACGTTCCATCATAAAACATTCTGTAAACTCTTCTTGTGTTTCATCAATAAAATATCTCTGCAAAACACCATCTATAATAATATACACTTTCTCTTGTATATATCCGATTTCATAAAGATGCTCATTCTTCCTATAATGGTGTATTTCAGCGTACTGACAAATTTTCTCTTTTAATCCAGCATCTTCTATATGAATCAACTGTTCCAGTATCGTTCTTTCTACCATATCACATTTTTCCTTTATTACTCTCATTATTATCCATGATTCGTTTCAACTTTTGATAGTTCCATTGCATATCCTTTGTCACAAAAATATCTACAACCGGTTTTTCTGTATTCTTTCCCTCTCTGATTTGTGCCTTTAATCTGCTTAACGACTCTGGTTTAACCCCTAAAAATGCGGCAATCTGTTTATTACTTGCGACCTTGCTGACTTCTGGATAGTTCTTGCAAAACCATTTGTAATTATCCATAGCCGATGCATACATCCTTCTGTTATCAATCATACAACGAAAACCTATTATTTTCTGCAAATATCTTATATATTCCCAAATAAGTTCCGGATATTGCTTTTCAAGCATCAATGCATTTTCTAATGAAATAGTGTAAATTTCAACATCTGTCAAAGCCTTCATTCCTACAGATGCAACTTTTCTAAAATCTCCATCATTCAAGAGGAAATCCTTCTCCGACACAAAATAACTCGTTATTATTTTACCCCCCCCCACACACTCACAACTGCAATCTTCAAGATAAGCATAAGTTATTCCGTTTATCAAGATATAAAACTTCGATAATCTTGTGCCTGGCTTATATATTTCCTGCTCTTTTTTATATTTGTGTATGTTCCCCAACATACAAAGATGAGCAAGTAACCCCTCATTTTCCACATGGAAAATCCTTCTCACCGTTCTCTCTGATACCATACCAACTACCTTTTATTATCTCTCATAGTTTTCCTATTTAATTATGATAGCATTTCACTTTTCTAATTTCATTGACTTATGTTAATTCCTGCAATTTTTATTAATTATATATATGACACACATTTTACTTACAGAATCGAAAAGGACGAAAAACAAAATGCTTCTCGTCCCTTCCTTTTCATGGAAATTCTTCATCCGTATATCAACTAATTATTTTGTTTTATTTGGCATCCATACTCCGTCAGAATCTACATAATATCGATCATTATCTACCCATTCATCCGTTGCCATCGTTCCGTCTTCTTTCACATAGTAATTTTCTACCCATGTGCTTGTCTGTTTCACACCGCTTACATTGAAGTAATAATAAACTTCATCTATCAGTGCCCATCCAACAGCCATCGAACCACCTGCATGGAAATAATAAGTATCTTCTAACCATTCTTCTTCCAAAAGTGCTCCGGTTTCTGGATCTCCATAGTACCATGTTCTATTTACATAAATCCAGCCTGTCTGCATAGCTCCGCTTGCATTTAAGTAGTACCAGCAACCGTCTAATCTTAACCAACCTGTCTGCATTACGCCTGCAGCATTCATATAATAGTAGCAGTTTCTTATCAGTATCCAGCCTGTCTGCATATTACCGCTTTCTCCAAGGTAATACCATTCATTTCCAAGCTGTAACCATCCAGTTTCCATGTATCCTGAAGCGTCAAAATGATACCATTTTCCTTCAATCATCTTCCAGCAATTTGATGGATATGTTCCATCTTCATTTCTATACCACCATTTACCGTCACTGATCATCCATTTTGCCGGAACAAGATTCTGTTGCCATACACCATCTGCATTTACATAGTAATCTCCAATCCATTCATCAGATGCCATATGTCCATCTTCATAAAGATAATAGTATGCTGAACCAATCTGTTTCCATCCAGTAACCATCTTACCATTTTCATAATAGAACCAGCTGTCATTATCCTGTACCCAGCCGTTTTTCTGATTGTCTTCTACAATATTTCCCTGTTTTTTCAATCCTTTCAAAATTGGATATCCATTGTTAATATTTTCTGTATCTTTTGTAAATGCGTCTCCAAGAAGTTCTACAAACGTATCTGATTTCATTTCGTCTGCTTCTTTGTATCCACAATTTGTACTGGTTCCTTGATATCCATTACTAACCGGATCATTCTCATTAACACCCTTGGTATCGCTTAAAGCATAAATATTTTCTGCAATTCCTTCATTAAGACCAATTCCCGAATTGCAGTTATCATATGCCGTTCCATTGTTATCAAAAATATCAAGCTTTGCTACATTATAACAATTCCGTGTGGTAGAGTTCTTACTTTGATAACCAATAATACCTCCCACTGCATTTTTGTTATTGTAAACAATATTTCCAACATTATAGCAGTTTTCCAAAACGCTTAAATTTTTACTGATTCCAACAATTCCGCCCGTACCATATATATTAAATCCTGTATATGGATTATCGTCTCCATTCACTACAGTTCCAAAATTTGCACAGCCAGTGATTTCACCTTCACTATATCCAACGACTCCACCTATACCTTCGTTGCATCCCAGAACATTTCCATAATTTACACAATTCTCGACTTTTGCGTTTTTCGAATACACCGCACCCTGAATTGCACCAGTTTCACCAATACCCCCTGCAATTCCTCCTACAACAAAAGCTTTAGGTGCAGTAATATTTATATGGGATGTTACATTTAAAATAGAGGCTCCTTTACTTACGCGTCCACAAACACCACCTACATATCGACCACTACAATCACCAGAATTCATTTCGCCATATAAAGTGAAATTTTTTAACACTCCACCATTATCAATATGACCAAACAAGCCTTCATATGTATATAAAAGTCCTTCTGACACTCCTGACCAATCAATTTTCATATTCGAAATCACATGATTTTGTCCGTCAAAGATACCTCTAAAACTGTATACCCATCCTCCAATTGAACTCCACATTTCAATACTGCTCAAATCAATATCTGATGTGAGCTTTATTGTTTTACCATAAAAACTATCTACACCACTGTTCACAATCTGAGAAAATGCACTCAACTGCTCTGCACTTCCAATTTCATACTCTGTTTTGTTGGAAGAATTATAATACCATTTATACGCTTCCAAAATATCTCCACATTCGCACTTCCCGACAATATACTCATGTTCATGTGATTGTGTATCTACCGCTTCACTTTCGGTGGTATTCAATACATTTTCTTCATGAATCTCCGTCTTACTTGAGTCACCTGCCAATGCCACTGTTCCATTTGCAGTTACTGCACTCACTACAAGCATTACTGAAACTAATGACGATAACATTTTTTTCGTTCTTTTGTTCATAATATGCTCTCTCCTCTCTTATAGCATTCCTTGATTATTTATCATAGCATTTACCATTTTTTATTTCATTGACTTTCATCAATTTTCGTTATATTCCTTCATTTTATTAATCACAAATCTATATTTCATACAAAAAATCTTTTCATCGTATATATAACCGACAAAACCCCGGACAGATAATTTCTGTCCAGGGTCATAAAACACTCTCATTTTCAATATTGATTATTCTATTTTTATTTCACTTTCAGCTTCTTTGTTAGTGTGATGGCTCTTGCCCCAGGTCCGATATGGCAGCTTACACTGAGAGATAACGGCGCCATGTATACTTCATATTCCGGAAATGCTTCTTCAATTTCTTTCTTCCATTCTTCAGCGTCCTCTCTGCTTCCGGTATATGCTGCATCTAAATACATATCTTCCGGTCCATTGCAATCTGCAAAATCTGTGCTCATTAATTCACGAATTCTAGAAAGCATGGTCTTTTTTGCAGATTTCCATCCTCTTGTCTTGGCAAAGGAATCCAGCTTTTCCCCTTTAATCCGGAGAACCGGTTTCAAATTCAGTACGGTTCCGATTGCTGCTGCAGCCGGTGTCAGTCTTCCACCTTTTTTCAGATACTTCAGTGTGTCAAGAGTGATATAAATATCCGAATCAAACTTTGTTTTTTCCAGTAAATCCTTGATTTCTTCCGCAGATATTCCATTTTCAGCAAGTTCCTTTGCTTCCAATACAGAACGTCTTTGCGTTACGGACACTCTCTGGTTATTTACCACCTGTACTTTACCATCATAATCTGCAGAAAGCATCATCTCTGTCTCATATGTGCTGCTCAGACCACTCGATAATGGAATATGCACAATTTCATCATATTCTTCCAAAAGCTTATCCCACAATTCTATCACAGCTCCGGGAGAAGGCTGGGAAGTTTTAATGTCAGCATCCTCAGCAAGCTTCTGATAAAACTGCTCCTGCGTAAGTGTAATATCTTCCAGAAATAATTCATCATTTATATAGAACGGTGTAGGGAGAACGTAAACACCTAACTTTTCCCCATCTGCCTGTGTAATTCCACTGTTACTGTCTGTCACAATCGCAATCTTACTCATTGCTTTTGTACCTCCTGTCTTCTCACTCAATTTGCTTCGTGCTTCGCACCGGCTGCATTATATACACACAATCTCGGACATACATTCCCTCTTTGCCACAGCAATCGGAATCTCATCGCCCTTATATGGATTATTGCCTAAAGTAATCTCCAATTTCACTGTTTCATAGGCCAACTGCTCATAATTATTTTCCTTGCTCAAATGTCCAAGAAACACTCTTTTCATATTATCATGGAGTATATCACAAAGAAGTCTGCCTGACAATTCATTCGATAAATGTCCTTTATCCCCAAGCACTCTTCGTTTGAGTGGATAAGGATAAGGGCCAACTTCCAGCATATGTACATCATGGTTGGACTCCAGTACCATTGCATTCACATTTTTCAGATGGTTCACTGTATACTCATCGTATTTTCCAAGGTCTGTCGCAACCGCCACGCGTTTATTCTCATTCTGCAGCGTATAACCGGTCGGTTCTTTTGCATCATGGGAAATGGTAAATGGCTGTATTTGGATGTCTCCCAGTGTAAATTCTTCATCTGCCGAAATCTCATGAAACAGTCCCTCCGGCATTTTCCCAAGGCTCTTACATTCTGTAATTCCCTGTAAGGTGCCTTTGGTAGCGTAAATAGGGATTTCATATTTCCGGCTGAATACCCCAAGGCCCTGTATGTGGTCGATATGCTCATGGGTAATCAGAATTCCCGACAGCTCTTCCCCTTTTATTTCCAGTTCGCTAAGACCTGCTTCTATTCTTTTCTTGCTGATTCCTGTATCTACCAGCAGGTGCGTCTTATCACTCCCTACATAAATACAGTTACCACTACTGCCGCTTGCTATGCTGCATAATCTCATTCTTTGTCTGCTCCTGCTTTTTCATCACTTTTTCTATCTGTATCACGGTATCTGCAAATGCACCACTGTTGTCAATCACAATATCACATTTGCGCCGGAATTCTTCTTCGGATGCCTGTGCCTGCATAATGCCGGTAATCTTTTCTTCCGAATAGCATCGTGTCTGACGCAAGCGTTCCCGTCTTACCGATTCTGTTGCATAGATATACCAGATTTCATCCAGTATGGTACGATAATAATCATCTGTCAACAGAGCTGCCTCCAGCACAAACAGCTTTGTGCCTTTCTGCTCTTCCTCTGACATAAGTGTTTCAATTCTCTGGTTGACCGCCGGATGTACCATTGCATTTAAAAGCAGCCGTTCTGCTTCATTGCCGAAAATCAGACTGCCCAGCCGGTTTCTGTCAATAAATCCATCTTCTTTCAGAATCTGTTCTCCAAAATGCTTTATTATTTTATCATAACACACTTGTCCTGGCAATTGCAATTCATGTGCGATTAAATCTGCCTGATATACCGAAGTTTCCGGCAGCTTCGCCATATATTCAAGAACGGTACTTTTTCCCGCTCCTATTCCGCCTGTAATTCCAATTTTTACCATTCGAAACATCCGTTCCTTTTCTACTTTGCCTCGTACCAGTTACTTCCAACATGCATATCAATGACAAGCGGAACTGCAAGTTCTGCCGCCTCTTCCATGCCTTTTTTCAAAATTTCTTTGACTTTATCAATCTCATCTTCTTTTGTCTCAATCAGAAGTTCATCATGGACCTGAAGAACAAGCCGTGATTCCATATGATTCTTTCTCAATTCTCTGTCCACTGCTATCATGGCTATCTTCATAATATCTGCCGCAGTTCCCTGAATCGGTGAGTTCATGGCAATACGCTCTCCAAACTGACGCTGCATGAAATTACTGGAGGAAAGCTCAGGGATTGGTCTGCGTCTTCCGTAAAGAGTGGTCACATAGCCATTTTCTTTGGCATGTGCCACTGCGTCATCCAGAAACCGTTTAATTCCTGGATAGGTTTCAAAATATCGCTCTATATACTGCTGTGCTTCTTTTCTTGTAATACTCAAATCCTGACTCAGTCCAAAAGAACTGATTCCATAAACAATTCCAAAGTTTACCGCCTTGGCATTTCTTCTCTGCAAATCGGTCACTTCATCAAACGGAGTATGGAATACCTGTGAAGCGGTAATTCTGTGAATATCTCTTGCTTCTTTGTATGCCTGAATCAGTTCTGCATCTCCCGAACAATGTGCCAGTATCCGAAGTTCAATCTGGGAATAATCTGCATCCACAAACACAAATCCATCCTCCGGGATGAAAACCTTACGAATCAATCTTCCTAATTCCATTCTTGCCGGAATGTTCTGTAAGTTTGGCTCTGTGCTGCTAATCCGGCCTGTTGCCGTAATGGTCTGGTTGAATTTACCATGGATTCGTCCATCCTCTTCCCGGATAAATACAGCCAGTCCATCTGCATAGGTAGACTTTAATTTGCTGAGCTGACGATATTCCAATATCTTAGAAACAACCGGATAATCCGGTGCCAGTTTATCTAACACATCTGCTGCAGTCGAATATCCCGTCTTTGTCTTTTTCCCATTCGGCAGTCCCAGATGTTCAAACAACACTACACCAAGCTGTTTTGGCGAATTGATATTAAATTCTTCTCCTGCCAGTTCATATATTTCCTTCTCCAAACGGACAATCTGCTCTCCCAGATGGCTTCCATATTCTTTCAAAGCTTCTGCTTCTACTTTTACCCCTGCCTGTTCCATACGGTATAAGGTGTAAACCAGCGGCATTTCCACTTCCTGAAAAAGCTTCCACATCTGCTCTTCTTCTAATTTTTTCTGCAGTATTTCCGAAGCCGCATAAGCTGTGTAAGCTTCGTAGCATGCCTTTGTTTCTACGCTTGCCTTCTCATCAATCAGCAGATTCAGATATTCCTGTGCTACATCGGTATAGGTATAGTCACTCTTTAACGGATTCAGCAGATATGCCGCTACGGTTGCGTCAAATCCTGTTTCTTCTTTTTCTATTTTCACATGAGACATATGCTCTTTCAAATCAAACACAACATAGGATTCTACCTGTTTTGCTGTCTCTTCTAGTTCTTTCAGAATCCAGTCTATCTCTATTTCTTCTGTTGCAGAAATGCAGTATATTTTTTCATCGCCAAATGCAACTGCTGCTCCATCCATTCCTGCCATCTGGACAAATAATGGCAGAACATTGGTTGTGTCCTTATACAGAGAGACGCCAACTTTGGATGCCTTCTTTGCCTGTTCGAAAATGTGCGCAGCCTCTGCCCGCTTCTTTACAATCTGAAAAGAGTCTTCCAATGCATTTTCCGTCTTGACATCAAATCTGGTAAGCAGGTTTTTAAACTGTAATCTTTGGAAATATACATAAGCCTCTTCTGTATACAGATTTCCCATCTTGGCTTCTTCCAGAGAATAGTCAAAATCTGCATCTACGTTGATGGTCGCAAGAGCTTTACTCATCTTCGCCTGTTCCCAGTATTCTTTCAGATTCTTAGCTGCTCTTGGCGGTGTTACTTCGTCAATGTGAGCATAGGCATTTTCAATAGTCTTGTATTCTACAATAATCTTCGTCGCCGTCTTTTCTCCAATGCTTGGCACACCCGGAATATTGTCTGATGTATCACCCATTAAAGCTTTCACATCGATAAATTCAGTTGGTGTTACCTGATATTTTTCTTTCACATCTGTGGCATAATAATTTTCAATTTCTGTTCCGGTTCTCTTGGTCTTTGGAATACGTATTTCCACATGTTCCGTTGCAAGCTGAAGCAAATCCCGGTCACCGGATATAATGACAACTTCCATCTTGGCATCTTCACAGCGTTTTGACAAAGTACCAAGAATATCATCTGCTTCCAGACCTGCTTTTTCTATGATTTTGACACCCATGGCAGTTAATACCTCTTTCATAAGCGGCACCTGCTGTCTTAATTCTTCTGCCATCGGTTTTCTTGTTCCTTTATATTCGGCATACATCTCATGCCGGAAAGTAGGTGCATGTACGTCAAATGCAACTGTCAGATATTCTGGTTTTTCTTCTTCCAGTATTTTAAACATAATATTCAGGAAACCATACACTGCATTTGTGTGGACTCCTTCTGCGTTTGTCAAATCCGGAAGTCCAAAAAAAGCTCTGTTTAAAATACTGTGTCCATCTATCAATACAATTTTACTCATTTTGTAATGCACCTTTCTATTTATTCTGATAAAGAAAAAACTCCTTGAACATGCGTCAAGGAGTTTCCATGCCGGCGGCGGGACTTGAACCCGCACGTGGTCACCCACAACAGATTTTGAGTCTGCCTCGTCTGCCATTCCGACACACCGGCGTTCTTACGAACCGATATTTATACTACCATATTTTCCAAAGGTTCGCAAGATAATTTTACATAAATTTGCAAATTTATTTTGTAAACATAAGTTACAAATCCCTTTTTATCTGCCTGCCTTGATAAATTTTGCCGCATCATTCATATTCTTTTCCAGTTCCGGATAAATATCCAAGCCATCAAATGTAGCAAAATAATCTTTCGGTGTCTCAGCCCGACGGATTAGTTCTGCACTTCCATCTTCTTTCAGCAAAATCTCCGCCGAACGCAGACGGCCATTGTAATTATATCCCATAGAATAGCCATGTGCTCCTGCATCATGGATGAAAAGTAAATCGCCCATATCTATCTTCGGCAGCTTCCGGTCAATGGCAAATTTGTCACTGTTCTCGCAAAGGGAACCTACTACATCATAAGTCTGTGTACATGGTTCATCTTCTTTTCCCATGACAGTAATATGATGATATGCTCCATAAATCGCAGGTCTCATCAGATTGGCTGCGCAGGCATCTACACCAATATACTCTTTGTGGGTATGTTTTTCATGCACTGCTCTTGTTACCAGTCCACCGTAAGGTCCTAACATGAATCTTCCAAGTTCTGTATAGATTGCTACATCGCCCATGCCTGCCGGAACCAGCACTTCTTCATAAACCTTGCGTACACCTTCTCCAATGACTTTGATATCGTTTGGCTCCTGGTCTGGACGATATGGAATTCCGATTCCGCCAGACAGGTTAATGAATTTAATATGCGCCCCTGTTTCCTGATGCAATTTTACCGCAACTTCAAAAAGAACCTTCGCCAGTGTCGGATAATAATCATTTGTTACTGTATTACTTGCAAGGAACGCATGGATACCAAACTCTTTTGCACCTTTCGCTTTCAGAATCTTGAAAGCCTCAAAAATCTGCTCCGTTGTCATTCCATATTTGGCGTCTCCAGGATTATCCATAATGCTGTTGGAAATCTTAAAAAGACCACCTGGATTGTAACGGCAGCTTATAGTCTCTGGAATTTTTCCGATTGTCTTTTCCAGAAAATCAATGTGAGTAATATCATCCAGATTGATAATTGCACCTAACTTATCTGCAAGCAGATATTCTTCTGCCGGTGTCTCATTGGAAGAAAACATAATGTCATCTCCTACAGAGCCAATGGTCTGGGACAGAAGTAATTCTGTGTAAGATGAGCAGTCACATCCACATCCGTATTCCTTTAAAAGCTTAAGAATTGCCGGCGTTGGCGTTGCTTTTACTGCAAAATACTCTTTATAACCCTTGTTCCATGAAAATGCTTCTTTTAATGCTTTTGCATTTTCACGAATTCCTTTTTCATCATACAGATGAAATGGAGTCGGATAGGTCTGTGCAATCTCCTCTAATTTGTCTTTTGTAATAAATGGTCGTTTTTCCATGTCTTCTTCCCCTCGTACTCTATTCTATAACCGCAATCCGCATCATATTGCTAAGTCCATCCTTCGTTGTCTTGTGTACATTCGGTGAAGGAATTCCGGCCGTCAGCACTACAACATCTCCGCTTTCTATAATTCTTTTTGCATTCAGTAAGTCTACTGCACCGGAGCAAATATCCTCTGTGGTCTGGAATACCAGAGACTTCATCGGATGTACGCCCCAGAACATCTGCATTCTGCGAAGGGATTCTTCATTTGGTGACACACCGTAAATTGGAGTTTTCGGTCGGAATTTCGACACCACTCTGGCGGTTGCACCACTTACTGTTGGAGTGATAATGCACTTTGCTCCCAGCGTATCAGCCGCAGTCACGGTGGAATAACCGATTGCGCTGGAAATTCCATGCTTCCATTTCGTCAGATTCTTCTCCATGATTGCCGAATAATCCAGATGTTCCTCTGCGTTTTCTACGATTTGAACCATCATTTTCAGCGCCTCTACCGGATATTTACCCTGTGCAGTCTCGCCCGAGAGCATAACTGCGTCTGTACCGTCATAAACCGCATTTGCCACATCCGTCACTTCTGCCCTGGTCGGACGTGGATTCCGAATCATGGAATCCAGCATCTGAGTAGCAGTAATTACCGGTTTATAATTATCGTTGCATTTCTGTATGAGCATCTTCTGCAGATAAGGAACCTCCTCTGCCGGAATTTCTACTCCAAGGTCACCCCTTGCAACCATAATGCCATCGGCACAACGGATAATTTCATCAATATTCTGAATTCCCTGTTCATTTTCGATTTTTGCAATAATCGGAATATAAGGTGCTTTTAAAGATTTCAATAATGCTTTGATTTCCAGAATACATTCTGCACTTCGCACAAAAGAAGCCGCGATAAAATCAATACCCTGTGATACGCCAAAAGCAATGTCTTCTTTGTCCTTTTCTGTAATTGCAGGAAGTCTCACCGGAACCTTCGGCACATTGATTCCTTTCCGCTGCCCCAGTTCGCCTCCATTGAGTACCTTGCAGATAATCTCATGACCTTTGCGTCCCTGTACCTCAAGGTCAATCAGCCCGTCATCAATTAAAATATGTTTTCCTGCAGAAATATCATCTGCCAGTCCTGCATAAGAAATCGAAACCTTCTTCTCGTCACCGATGATTTCATCTGTAGTGAGGATAAATGTTTCTCCTTCTTTCAGCTCCACATTCTTTCCATCCTTCAAAAGTCCGGTTCTTATCTCCGGTCCTTTGGTATCAAGAAGGATTGCTACAGGTACCTGTTCTTCTTCCCGAAGCTGCTTTAACATATCCATTCTCTGTTTCTGCTCTTCATAATCCCCGTGAGAAAAATTAAATCTGGCAACATCCATTCCATTCTGAATTAACTTTCTCATCAATTCGCGGTCATTGGAGTTTGGTCCCATTGTGCATATAACTTTTGTCTTCTTCATTTCCATGCCTCCATATTGAGCATATTTACTTCTACATTACATAGCATTTTTCTTTTTACATTTTATTTTACATGCTCATGTGTAAATAAATGGTCACTGCAATATTCGTAATTGCCCTTACACTTCGAGCAATAACGAAACTCCAGATTCGGGTCGTCCAGTTCTGTTCTTCCGCAGACAGCACATTTGTGTCTTGCGCCATTTCCATAATTCTGTACCGGTCTCTGCACTTGTTTTTGGAAATTCTTCCGGCGCATAACCTGTTTCGGATTATAGCGCTGCATATTCCGGTTTGCAAAAAAGAAAATCAAAAAGTTCAGCAGAGATGCAACAATAATAATTCTTGTCACCATACTGCCCTGAATCAAATCCATTCCTACCAGAACCACATCCAGAATAGCAAACCACTTCATCTTAACTGGAATCAATCCCAAGAACAGTACTTCCATATCCGGCATCATTGACGCACATGCAAGGAAAATAGACAAATTGATGTAATATGTGCTGACCACATTTTCAAATCCACCCAATACCACCTGATACTTTGCATATACAATTCCATACGCAATAAATGCACCAATAATCGTAAACAACATTCCGGAAAGCATATAAAAATTATACCGGAAAGCTCCCCAAATCTGCTCCAATACCCGTCCCAGAGAATAATAGCAGAGCATCATAAATACCACATAGATAAATCTGTTGGTAGGCGGAATAATCACCCAGCTAATCAGCCTCCATACCTGCCCCTGCAATATCAGTGCCGGCTCCAGTGTAAAATATGTCAGCAGACTCGGCATCACCATACTGATGATATAGCCGATTCCATAGCAAGCCAACAGATAAATCGTAAGATTTTTTATAGCATATTTTCCAAACTTCCGTTCCATTTTATTCAACCAATTCATATGTTTTCTCCTCATTATTTGTACTGTTGCTATTGTAGCCTCTCAAAATTCGTTTGTCAATTCTATCCAAAAACTTTACTTTCTTTACTGTTTCTTAACTAATTTTTCATACTGTTTTTCTTGTTTTTTTTGCTCTTCTAGTGTAAAATGCAACAACGGGTTAAAATATAATACATTTATAATTTATAATAGGAAGTATTTTCCAACTGTCCAGAACATGCAGAATTCTGAATGAGACACTTAAGGAATCTCTGCATTTGAACAGTTATGATAAAATTCATTAGAATGAGGTAATACATATGAATCAAACAGAATTACATACGCTCGGTATTGATATTGGTTCTACTACGGTAAAGATTGCAATTCTGAATGACAGTAATGATGTTTTATTTTCCGATTACGAAAGACATTTTGCAAACATTCAGGAGACGCTTTCAGATTTGCTGGGTCGTGCAATCCACAAACTCGGTCCGATAAATGTATCCCCGGTTATCACCGGTTCCGGCGGGCTTTCTCTCGCCAAACATCTGGAGGTTCCTTTCGTTCAGGAAGTGGTTGCTGTATCAACTGCACTGCAGGACTATGCACCTCAGACCGATGTTGCCATTGAACTTGGCGGTGAGGATGCCAAGATTATTTATTTTGAAAATGGAAATATTGAGCAGCGTATGAACGGAATCTGCGCCGGTGGAACTGGTTCTTTTATCGACCAGATGGCATCTCTTCTTCAGACAGATGCTACCGGTCTGAACGAATACGCACATAATTATAAAGCTATTTACACCATTGCAGCTCGCTGTGGTGTATTTGCAAAATCCGATATTCAGCCATTGATTAACGATGGAGCTACCAAAGAAGATTTAGCTGCTTCTATTTTTCAGGCCGTTGTGAACCAGACCATCAGTGGACTTGCCTGTGGAAAACCCATCCGCGGTCACGTTGCCTTCTTAGGCGGACCACTCCATTTCCTGCCTGAGCTGCGCGCGGCATTTATCCGCACACTGAACCTGGATGATGAACATACGATTGTACCGAAATACTCTCATCTTTTTGCAGCCGTAGGTGCTGCCAAGAACTCAAAATACGAAACGCAGATGAATTTAGCCAAGCTGCAAAAGAAACTGGATGACCACATCCAGCTTGACGTAGAAGTGGAACGTATGGAACCATTGTTCCGTTCTCAGGCCGAATATGATGCATTCGAAGAACGCCACAAAAAACATCAGGTTCCTGTAGCAGACCTTGCTTCTTACAAAGGCAATGCCTATCTTGGAATTGATGCCGGTTCTACCACAACGAAAGCTGCACTTGTAGACGAGAATGGGACTTTGCTGTATTCCTTCTATCACAACAACGACGGTGACCCGCTCGGAACAACACTCACTGCAATCAAAGAGATTTACCGGATTCTCCCGGAAGGTGTTACTATTGCACACTCCTGCTCTACCGGTTACGGAGAGGCCTTAATTAAAGCTGCGCTCCTTCTGGATGAGGGCGAAGTAGAAACCGTTGCGCACTATTATGCTGCTGCTTACTTTGAACCGTCTGTTGACTGTATCTTAGATATCGGCGGTCAGGACATGAAGTGTATCAAAATCAAGAATCACACGGTTGACAGCGTACAGTTGAATGAAGCCTGCTCTTCCGGCTGCGGTTCTTTCATCGAGACATTTGCCAAATCTTTGAATTACAGTGTAGAAGACTTTGCCCATGAGGCTCTTTTTGCTACTCTGCCAATTGACCTTGGAACCCGCTGCACGGTATTTATGAATTCCAAGGTAAAACAAGCGCAGAAGGAAGGTGCTTCTGTCGCAGATATTTCTGCCGGGCTTGCCTACTCTGTTATTAAAAACGCTTTATTTAAAGTAATCAAAGTATCGGATGCCTCCGAACTTGGTAAAAATATCGTTGTTCAGGGTGGAACTTTCTACAACAATGCCGTACTCCGCAGTTTTGAAAAAATCGCTGGATGTCAGGCTATCCGCCCGGATATTGCAGGAATCATGGGTGCGTTCGGCGCCGCACTGATTGCAAGAGAGCGTTATGGATTTAAAGAATGTAAAAATACAACCATGCTTTCCATTGATGAAATCAATCAGTTGGAATACAGCACAACTATGAGCAAATGCCATGGTTGTACCAACAACTGCCGTCTGACGATTAACAAATTCAGTGGTGGCCGCCGTTTCATTTCTGGAAACCGTTGCGAACGTGGACTTGGAAAAGAAAAACGGAATCAGGATATTCCAAACCTTTTCGAATATAAAAACAACCGTTATTTTGGATATGAACCACTTTCCGAAGAACAGGCCACTCGTGGAGTAGTGGGTATTCCTCGTGTACTGAATATGTATGAGAACTATCCATTCTGGTTTACCTTCTTTACAAAATTAGGATACCGGGTGGTTCTCTCCCCTGCTTCTACCCATAAGATTTACGAACTGGGAATTGAGTCCATACCAAGCGAGTCCGAATGTTATCCGGCAAAGCTGGCTCATGGACATGTACAGTGGCTGATTAATGAAGGGGTACCTTTTATCTTCTATCCATGTATTCCATATGAGCGAAACGAATTTCCAGAGGCCGACAATCATTACAACTGTCCAATCGTAACTTCATATGCAGAAAATATTAAGAATAACATGGAAGATATTGTTGCAGGTAATGTAGAATTTATGAATCCATTTCTTGCCCTTACCACGGAAGAAACGGTAGCCTCCGGTCTGATTCAGTCCATTGGCAAAGAGAAAGCTATTCCAGAATCCGAAATCAAAAGTGCCGTTCACGCTGCATGGGAAGAACTGGCTGCCTGCCGTCAGGATATCCGCAAAAAAGGGGAAGAAACCCTGGCTTATATGGAAAAGACCGGACATCGCGGCATCGTACTTGCAGGACGTCCGTACCACTATGACCCGGAAGTAAACCACGGTATTCCGGAAATGATTACCTCTTACGGAATTGCAGTGCTTACGGAGGACTCTGTTTCACACTTAAATCCGGTAGAACGTCCACTGATCGTCATGGACCAGTGGATGTATCACTCCAGACTATATGCTGCGGCAAACTATGTAAAGACCAGAGACGATTTGGATTTGATTCAGCTCAACTCCTTCGGGTGCGGGCTGGATGCAGTTACCACCGATGCAGTTGCAGATATTTTATCCGGTTCCGGAAAGATTTATACTTCCTTGAAAATTGACGAAGTAAATAACCTCGGAGCCGCACGTATCCGAATCCGTTCTCTGCTGGCAGCCATCCGTGTCCGTGAACAAAAGAAAATAGAACGTACCATTCAGCCTGCTTCTATCAAAAAGGTAATATTTACGGAAGAAATGCGTAAGGATTACACCATCCTTTGTCCGCAGATGTCTCCAATTCATTTTTCACTGTTGGAGCCTGTTTTGCAAAAAGCCGGATATAAACTGGAAGTGTTGAAGAACGATAACAAAAATGCTATTAATATGGGATTAAAATATGTAAATAATGACGCATGCTATCCTTCTCTGCTTGTTGTAGGGCAAATTATGGAAGCCGTATTATCTGGAAAATATGATACTGATAAACTTGCAGTTATTATTACCCAGACTGGTGGCGGCTGCCGTGCAAGTAACTATATCGGCTTCATCCGGCGTGGTCTGAAAAAGGCAGGATATGGTCACATTCCGGTTATTTCCTTGAACTTAAGCGGACTGGAAAGTAATCCTGGCTTTAAGATTACACCAAACCTGATTATAAAAGGTGCTTATGGACTGATTTTAGGCGACATCTTTATGCGCTGTCTCTACCGTGTACGTCCATATGAAGCTGTACCTGGTTCCGCCAATGCTTTACACAAAAAATGGGAGGCAGAAGTTATCCGTTATCTTACAAAAAGCTATCAGAGCAGAAGCGAATTCAAGCATCTCTGCCGTGCCATTGTAAAAGATTTCGATGAGCTTCCACTACTGGATATCCAAAAACCTCGTGTCGGGGTCGTTGGTGAAATCCTGGTAAAATTCCAGCCAGCTGCAAACAATCATCTGGTTGATTTGTTAGAGCAGGAGGGTGCAGAAGCTGTTGTTCCGGATCTTCTGGACTTCTTCCTCTACTGCTTCTATAATACAAATTTTAAAGCAGACCATCTCGGAGCAAAGAAATCCTCTGCAAGAAATGCAAACCTTGGTATCAAGGCAATAGAATGGCTGCGAAAGCCTGCTGCAGATGCCCTCCGGGCAAGTAAGCGTTTTGATGCACCATCAAACATCGAAGACCTTGCAAAGATGGCTTCCGAGATTGTATCCCTCGGAAATCAGACCGGTGAAGGCTGGTTCTTAACCGGAGAAATGTTAGAATTGATTCACTGTGGTGCGCCAAACATCGTCTGCACACAGCCATTTGGCTGCCTGCCAAATCACGTGGTAGGAAAAGGTGTTATCAAAGAGCTTCGACGCAGACACCCTGATGCAAATATCGTAGCCATCGACTATGACCCGGGTGCAAGCGAAGTAAACCAGTTAAACCGTATTAAACTGATGCTTTCTACTGCACACAAAAAATTAGAGGACTAATAGAAAACCAAAGCAAATAGAGAAATCCGTCTCATATCAGCACGAAAGCAAAAATTTTGGATTTCTCATAAACAGAAAAAACCAACAAGGCAAAATGTCTTGTTGGTTTTTTCTGTTTCAAATCATTTATAAAGGGTTATCGGTTTTTTCGGAAAGAATCTTATCAATACTGACCAGTTTTATACTCAGGACAAACACCTTCGTTGCAACGGCCAGTTCTTCTGGTGTTGGGAAAGATGGTGCAATACGAATATTACTGTCCTTCGGGTCATTTCCATATGGGAAAGTAGCTCCTGCAGGAGTCATCACAAGTCCTGCTTCCTTTGCTTTCGCTACAATTGCTTTCGCACAGCCTTCCATAGCATCAAAGGAAATAAAATATCCTCCACGCGGTGCAAGCCATGTTCCAATCTCCAGACCGGATAATTCTTTATCGAGGCATGTAAGAATTGCCTCAAATTTTGGTCTTAATATCTCAGCATGCAATTTCATATGAGTTACCATACCATGAATATCCTTAAAGAAGCGCACATGTCTGAGCTGATTTAATTTATCGTGTCCAATGGTCTGTACTGCCATCATCTGACGAATATCTGCCATATTGGCATCCGAACCTGCAATCGCTGCAATTCCAGAACCAGGAAAACTAATCTTGGAAGTAGAGCCGAACTTATAAACCATATCCGGATGTCCTTCCTTCTTACATTCCATCAAAATTTCTATCAGATAATCCTGCTTGTCCTCATACAAATGATGAATTCCATAGGCATTGTCCCAAAAAATCCGGAAGTCTTCTGCTGCCGGATTCAGTGCTGCAAAACGATGAACAGTTTCATCAGAATAAGTAATACCCTGAGGATTCGAATACTTTGGCACGCACCAGATTCCCTTAACTGATGGGTCATTTTCCACATACTGCTGTACAATATCCATATCCGGTCCATTCTCTGTCATTGGAACATTAATCATCTCGATTCCAAAATGTTCTGTAATGGCAAAATGACGGTCATATCCCGGAACCGGACAGAGAAATTTTACCTTGTCAAGCTTGCACCATGGAGTGCTTCCCATGATTCCATGTGTCATGGCACGGGCTACGGTATCATACATCACATTCAGGCTGGAATTTCCGAAAATGATAATATTATCTTTCGGTACTTCCATCATATCAGCAAATAACTGCTTTGCTTCTTTAATACCATCAATCACACCGTAGTTTCTGCAGTCCACACCTTCTGAACAGACTAAATCCGAATCGCTGGTCAATACATCCATCATTCCCATGGACAAATCAAGCTGCACTTTCGACGGCTTACCACGGGACATGTCAAGATGAAGCCCCTGTGCTTTTACCTCATCAAATTCTTTTTCTAATTTCTTTTTTATTTCTAATAACTCTTCTCTGCTTAAGTCTTTATATGCTGTCATCCTTAAATACCTCGTCCTTCTGAGACTCTCATGGTATTTAGTATATCACAAAATGACTTTTCGTCAATTGATTCTTGCAATTTTCTTTTATCATTTTCTACTTTTTGTTGATTTTACCACCATTTTATGAATTTTTAATTTGATTTTTATTCATTTTATGCAATCTCGCTTATATCAAAATTGCATTTTCAGAAATGGATTACAATCTGTAAAATATATTTAAGCAAAAAACAGAAGACATTCTGTACATTGCCAGATATCTTCTGTTTCTCAACTTCTTGCCCAATATTCTTTTTATATCCTCTTTCCCTACACCCTTATCAAAAGAGACTCACCTGACATTTCCTCTGGTTTTGGAAGTCCCATAAGTTCCAACAACGTCGGTGCGATATCCGCCAGACAACCGCCTTCCCGAAGTCCATATCCTTCACGGTTAATCAAGATAAACGGAACCGGATTCGTAGTATGCGCTGTAAATGGTGCTCCCGTTGCTTCATCTATCAATTGCTCTGCATTACCGTGGTCTGCACACAGAAACATTTGTCCATCTACCTCTTTTAGCGCTGCCACTGCTCTTCCTACACAGGCATCTACCGTTTCCACCGCTTTAATTGCTGCCGATTCCACACCCGTATGACCTACCATATCCGGATTTGCAAAATTAATGATAATCACGTCATATTTCAATGATTGAATTGCTTCTACCAGCTTATCACATACTTCCGGTGCACTCATCTCCGGTTGCAAATCATAGGTTGCTACTTTCGGCGAATGAACCAGAATCCGTTCTTCTCCTTCATTCGGTGCTTCTACACCACCGTTAAAGAAGAAAGTAACGTGCGCATATTTTTCTGTCTCAGCAATACGGGCCTGTGTCAGACCACATTTCGCCAGATATTCTCCCAACGTATTATTCAGCTTTGTCTTCGGAAACGCAACACTCTTATTAGGAATTGTAACGTCATATTCAGTAAAACATACATAAGTAGTATGTATTCGCTTTTCTCTTGAAAATCCGTCAAATTCATCTGCACAGAATGCTCTGGTAATCTCTCTTGCCCGATCAGGACGGAAATTAAAGAAAATCACAGAATCCCCATCCTTTACTGTTCCAACCGGCTCTCCATCTTTCACAATAACTGTCGGAACAACAAACTCATCCGTCACTTCCTTCTCATACGATTTTTCAATCGCTTCTACCGGATTTTCTGCCCGATTACCGTTTCCATTTACTATAGCTTCATATGCCTTTTCTACACGGTCCCATCGGTTATCTCTGTCCATCACATAATAACGGCCAATCACTGTAGCAATCCGTCCTACGCCGATTTCGTGTATTTTCTCTATCAATTCGCTGACATATTCTTTTCCTGACATGGGTGGTGTATCACGACCATCCAGAAAACAATGCACATACACCTTGGAAATCTTCTGTCTTTTCGCGAGCTCCAGAAGTCCATATAAATGAGCATTATGGCTATGTACACCTCCATCTGATACCAGCCCAAATAAATGCAGAGCTGAGCTATTCGCTTTTACATTATCACACGCCTTTACCAGTTCTGGATTTTCATAGAAATCTCCATCCTGAATGGACTTTGTTATCTTTGTCAAATCCTGATACACAATTCTTCCGGCCCCCATATTCAGATGTCCCACTTCAGAATTACCCATCTGACCATCAGGAAGTCCTACATAATGACCACTGGCATTTCCTTTCACAAACGGATACTCCTTCATGAGTGCATCCATTACAGGAGTATCTGCTTCTGCAACCGCGTTTCCAATTTTGTTATCATTTAATCCATAACCGTCCAGTATCATCAAAACTGTGGGTTTCTTACTCATTCTTTCTGCTCCTTATATTACATCTGATAATTCACAATTTTTCCAAAATCCGGTTTCAACGACGCACCGCCTACCAGACCTCCATCGATGTCTGGCTGTGCAAAAAGTTCCGGTGCCGTAGCCGCATTTACAGAACCGCCATACTGAATCCGGATTGCTTCTGCAGTGTCTGTATCATAAATTTCACAAATGCACTGGCGGATTGCCTTGCAGACTTCCTGCGCCTGTGCTGTGGTTGCTGTTTTTCCCGTTCCGATTGCCCAGATTGGCTCGTATGCAATCACTGCTTTCTTCGCCTGTTCTGCAGTAATTCCCAGAAATCCAATCTTTACCTGCTGACGGATAAAATCCATAGTAACTCCTTGTTCCCTTTGTGTCAGGGTCTCTCCGCAGCACATAATTGGTGTCAGCCCATATTCGAACGCTTTGTGCATTTTCTTATTAACAGTTTCATTGGTCTCTGCAAAATATTCTCTACGCTCAGAATGTCCAAGAATCACGTATTTTACTCCGGCATCCACCAGCATACCTGGTGCAATTTCCCCGGTATAAGCGCCCTTGTCTTCGAAATACATATTTTCCGCACCAATCTGGATATTGCTGTCCTTTGCAGCCTCTATAGCCGGAATAATATCAATAGCCGGAACACAAAGCGCTACATCCACTTCCGAATTTGCCACAAGGGGCTTTAATGTATGTATCAATTCCACCGTTTCCGTAGGCGTCATATTCATTTTCCAGTTCCCTGCAATCAGTTTCTTTCTTTCCATAACATATCTCCTACTCCGGAATTCTATTTATCGTTTGCAGCGGCAACTCCCGGAAGTTCCTTTCCTTCCAAAAATTCCAATGATGCACCGCCACCGGTAGAAATATGTGTCATCTTATCTCCATAGCCTAACTGGTTGACAGCTGCTGCACTGTCACCGCCTCCGATGATAGTCACTGCATCTGTGTCAGCAAGTGCTTTTGCCATCTTTTCCGTACCCTCTGCAAAATTCGGCATTTCAAAAGCACCCATTGGTCCATTCCATACGACCGTTTTTGCTTCTTTCACTGCTACTGCATAAAGTTCAGCAGTCTTTGGCCCGATATCCAGTCCCATCCAGCCATCTGGAATTGCATTTGCTTCCACCACTTTTCTGTTTGCGTCATTAGAAAATGCATCAGCAATTACAGTGTCTACCGGAAGTAACAGCTTCACACCTTTTTCTTCGGCTTTTTTAATCATGTTCAATGCATATTCGCAGTAATCTTCCTCCAGCAATGAGTTACCAACAGAACCGCCCTGGGCTTTGCTGAAGGTATAAGACATACCGCCACCGATAATCAATGTATCTACTTTATCTAACAGGTTCTCAATTACAGAAATTTTGCTGGATACTTTCGCACCGCCAAGGATAGCAATAAATGGTCTTTCCGGATTATTGACTGCATTTCCAAGGAAATCAATTTCCTTCTGCATCAAATATCCTACCACTGCTGTATCAACGTATTCAGTAACTCCTACGTTCGAGCAGTGTGCACGATGTGCTGTACCGAATGCATCATCTACAAATACATCGCAAAGAGAAGCCAGTTCCTTCGAAAATGCTTCCCCATTCTTTGTTTCTTCTGCGCGGTAGCGTGTGTTTTCAAGTAAAATCACTTCTCCATTTTTCATCGCTTCTACTGCTGCTCTGGCATTTGGTCCAACCACTTCCGGGTCTGCCGCAAATTTGACTTCCTGTCCTAACAGTTCACTTAAGCGCACTGCAACCGGTGCCAGAGACAATTCTGGTTTTGGTTCTCCCTTCGGTTTGCCAAGATGTGAACAAAGAATAACTTTTCCTCCATCTGCAATAAGTTTCTTAATTGTTGGAAGTGCAGCCACCAGACGATTCTCATCGGTAATCTTTCCGTCATGTAATGGAACATTAAAATCACATCGAACCAGAACTCTTAACCCCTTCACATTAATGTCATCCACTGATTTTTTGTTAAGCATAGTATAAACCCTCTCTATATTTTATTTTTGATAAAACACGATTCCATGACTCACGAAATCATGTTCTCATATGCATTACAACATGAAAAGGGCCGGTCCTGATAAGCCAGACCGGACCCTATCCATTTATTGTGCTTATTTCTTATAATAATGTACCAAAGTATTCAATCGTTCTAACCATCTGGCTTGTGTATGAATTTTCGTTGTCATACCAGGCAACCACCTGTACCTGTGTTGTTCCGTTATCAAGCGGAATCACCATAGTCTGTGTAGCGTCAAATAAAGAACCATATGTCATACCTACGATATCACTGGATACAATCGGGTCTGTGTTATATCCAAATGATTCATTAGATGCTGCCTTCATAGCTGCATTGATTTCATCTACTGTGACATAGCCTTTTACAACGGCTGTCAAAATAGTAGAAGATCCTGTAGGTGTTGGAACTCGCTGGGCAGAACCAATTAATTTACCTTTCAGTTCCGGTACTACAAGACCAATTGCCTTTGCTGCGCCTGTACTGTTTGGAACGATATTCACTGCTGCTGCACGAGATCTTCTCAAATCACCCTTACGCTGTGGTCCATCCAGTGTCATCTGGTCTCCAGTATATGCATGAATTGTACACATAATACCTGATTTGATCGGTGCAAAATCATTCAATGCTTTCGCCATCGGTGCAAGACAGTTTGTCGTGCAGGAAGCTGCGGAAATGATATGATCCTCCTTCGTAATAATATCATGGTTTACATTATAAACAACAGTTGGAAGGTCATTTCCTGCCGGTGCAGAAATAATAACATTCTTGGCACCTGCTCTCAAATGTGCCTCAGATTTTTCCTTTGTTGTATAGAATCCTGTACATTCCAGAACAACATCTACTCCAAGTTCTCCCCATGGAAGATTCTCCGCATTCTGCTCTTTGTAAATCTTAATTTCTGTTCCATCCACTGTAATGGAATCTTCTCCTGCTGTAACTTTATCGCACAATGCATATCTGCCCTGTGTAGAATCGTACTTTAATAAGTGAGCCAACATCTTCGGAGATGTCAAATCGTTGATTGCCACGATTTCATATCCTTCTGTTCCAAACATCTGTCTGAATGCAAGTCGTCCAATACGTCCAAATCCATTAATTGCTACTTTTACTGCCATGATTCTTTCCTCCTAAAGTTCCGACATTTCATATAATAACGGTAACTTTTTTTGCATTATCATATAATCATCAATTACAATTATTGTACTAAACACACCCTCAAATTTCAAGTGCATTTTCCCTTTTTACGCCTCTTTACCTAAATTCATCAAATTTTCTCAAAAATCAGTTTTTCGCCCTTTAATTTTGTGAAATATTTAACAGCGAATAAAATAACAGCAGGTCTTATGCAAGACCTGCTGTATTGATTTACGTTTAGCAATGATTGAAACGGAGTGCAAATTCCGCATAACTTGAGAAACTTGCAAAGTATGTTTCATATTGCTTCCTATTTTTCTTAGATGATAGTGCCTCCACCGAGCACGTAATCTCCGTCATAAAGCACAAGTGCCTGTCCCGGTGTCACTGCTCTCTGTGGTTCATCGAACACGCAAAGGAGTTCATCTTCTCCTGTACGTTTTACCGTACACCACGCACCTTTATGATTGTATCTGATTTTTGCAAATACACGCATATCATCTTCTATATCTTCCATCGCCATAAAATTCAGCTTCTCTGCCCGCACTTTCCGCGTCATAGAATCTTCATTAGTTCCAATGACTACTTCGTTTGTCTCCGGACGAATCTCCAGTACAAATGCAGGATGTCCAAGAGATAAACCGAGTCCTTTGCGCTGTCCTACGGTATAATGGGTAATTCCTTTATGTCTTCCTAATATCTTGCCATCCAGAGAAACAAAATTTCCTTCTGGAACTGATCTACCGCGTTCTTTATCAATAAAAGAGGCATAATCACCATCCGGAATAAAACAGATATCCTGACTGTCAGGTTTATGTGCAATTGGAAGCCCAATCTCCTCTGCCATCTGTCGGATTTGCTCTTTTGTGTAAGCTCCAACCGGCATTAACGTATGTTTCAACTGGTCCTGAGTCAGGTTGTAGAGCGCATATGTCTGATCTTTCGTCTTGGTCGCAGAATGTTTAATCGCATATCTTCCATTTGCAAGCTGATCTATCTGTGCGTAATGACCTGTGGCAATATAATCCGCACCAATATCCATACTTCGTTTGAGAAGTGCTTCCCATTTCACATATCTGTTACAGGCAATACACGGATTCGGTGTTCTCCCCCGGAGATATTCTCCGACGAAATAGTCAATCACCTGTCTTTGGAACTCCTGTCTGAAGTTCATGACATAGTAAGGAATACCAAGCACCGATGCAACTCTTCTCGCATCATCCACTGCCGAAAGTCCACAGCATCCGCCATTTTCTTCCTGCACAATATTCTCTGTTTCCTGCCAGATCTGCATGGTGACTCCAATCACATCATATCCTTGTTCCTTCAGCAGATATGCCGCAACGGAAGAATCGACTCCACCGGACATGCCTACTACAACTTTCTTCTTTTCCATTCTAATATTCTTCTTCCTCTTCGCCTTCGTGGATATCAGACTTCGGTTTTGAAAGCCCTTCAATCTTGATTCCATTTTTCTCTGCATAATCCCAGAGTGCTGCATGGATTGCTTCTTCTGCAAGAAGTGAGCAGTGTACCTTAACCGGCGGAAGTCCATCTAAAGCTTCCATAACTGCTTTGTTGGTTACCTGCATTGCTTCTGAGATATTCTTTCCTTTTACTAATTCTGTAGCCATGCTGCTGGTTGCTACTGCCGCACCACAGCCAAATGTTTTGAATTTAACATCCCGGATAATTCCATCTTTATCAATATCAAGATAAATTCTCATAATATCGCCACATTTTGCGTTTCCTACTGTTCCTACTCCGCTGGCGTTTTCAATTTCTCCCATATTTCTTGGATGCTGAAAATGATCCATTACTTTTTCTGAATACATAATACAATTCTCCTTTGCTTATTATAATCTATTTTTCTTCATTTTTCTTCTGTTTTTTTACAAAATCTTCGTAAAGTGGTGACATATTACGCAGATTTGCTACGATTTCTTTCAACTTGTCCACAACAAAATCTACATCTTCTTTTGTTGTCTCTTCACTCAGTGTCAGTCTCAAAGAGCCATGTGCCTTTTCATGCGGCAGTCCGATTGCCAGAAGCACATGTGACGGATCCAGAGAACCTGATGTACAGGCCGAACCACTGGAAGCACAGACACCTGCCATATCAAGCATGATCAGCATAGACTCTCCTTCTACAAATTCAAAGCTGACGTTGACATTGTTTGGAAGACGTTTTGTTGTATGTCCGTTTAATCTGCTATATGGGATTTCATCCAGAATACGTTTTATCATGTAATCTCTTAATTCTGTCTCATATTTGATTCTCTCATCCATTGTTGCAACTGCACGTTTTACGGCTGCTCCGTATCCCACGATGCCTGGAACATTTTCTGTACCGGCACGACGTTTTCTTTCCTGCGCACCGCCATGGATAAAGGAACGAATCTTTACGCCCTGTCTGATATATAAGAAACCGATTCCTTTCGGTCCATTTAATTTATGTCCACTGGAACTGAGCATATCAATATGGCATTCATCTACATTAATCGGAACATGTCCAAATGCCTGAACTGCATCTGTGTGGAATAATACACCATGCTTCTTTGCGATTTCTCCGATTTCTTTGATTGGTTCAATGGTTCCGATTTCATTGTTTGCAAACATTACAGAAATCAGGATTGTATCCGGACGGATTGCATTTTCCAGTTCTTCCAGTGAAACCAGACCATCTTTATCCACATCGAGGAATGTGAATTCATAGCCTCTCTTTGTCAGATATTCTGCTGTATGAAGGATTGCATGATGCTCGATTTTTGTAGTGATGATATGTTTTCCCTTGCTTTCATATGCTTCAGCAGTAGCTTTTAATGCCCAGTTATCAGATTCTGTACCACCTGCTGTAAAATAAATTTCATTTCCTTTTGCACCAAGTGCGTTTGCAATAATATCCCTCTGTTCTGTTACAACTTGCTTATTCTTTGATGCAATGCTGTAAATAGCAGATGGATTTCCATACTGTTCTGTAAAATATGGAATCATCGCTTCTAATACCTCCGGTGCTGTCTTGGTCGTAGCTGCATTATCTAAATAAATTATTTTACTCATCTGTTTGTTCCTCCTTCAATTTTACTTCGTTCAACCAGTTCATCTATCATTATCTCATCGATTGTGTGAATGATACTTTCATTTATCTTTTTCCATACATATTTCGTCACACACTGGTCTTTCATACGGCATTCTTCGTCGTCATGGAGCGCTGCGCAGTCAACCAGTTCCATATCTCCCTCCAGGGCACGCAATACATCGCCTACAGACACTGTACTGACATCCCTTGCAGGCATATATCCTCCGCCAGCTCCACGAATACTCTTCACTAATCCAGCCTTCTTCATCTTAGCCATCAGTTGTTCCAAATACCGTTCTGACAAATGCTGCCGCTGGGCGATACTTCCAATTGAAACAGGTTCTTCACTCCCATATCTTGCTAAATCTATATATGCACGCAGTCCATATCTTCCTTTCGTCGATATTTTCAATCAACCGCCTCCATTTCCTACTAATATACTAGGATTTACGGGTATAATTTAACACATAACTGCTTCCATGTCAACGCATAGATGAAAAAATTTCCAACATCCATTTTACTATAGCAGGATTCACATATGTTTCCATGATAATTCCCGCAAACATCATAAGTACAACTGTACCCATTTTCCATCCGTTCCATCTGATGTTCTCTTTCTCCATAAAATAATTAATAATTATAACATAAGCAAAACCATAAAACAATATCTGCGGGAATAACGCTGCCACATAAAACAACATTCCAATGATTCCCATCCTCATTACGGCGGCAACAGCCAGGATTCCTCCTGCAAAGCCTGTCCACAAAAGACATACTTCACCCGCAATCTTTCGAAACCGTGTCATACCCGCAACTCCCAAAAGCGCCAGCGGCAAAGTTCTTTGTCTTATCAGATAAATAAAATACTGTTCAGACACAATCTGCTGATTCACATATTGTCCAAGGAAAAATTCATGAAAAATGCCTGTAGTTGTCACATACTTTGAGCCGACAAAATTAGCATATACAATTCCCAGCAAAAAACCCGCCATATATAAGAAAAGCAAAGAGTAATATTTATTTCTGTGAACCACGTATCTTTCCTCCGTTCTACCGATATTCCATTATATGTCTGATTTTGCTTTTTATGATATCTGAGAGTCCTTTCAGTAACCTGTTTCGTGCGTTCTCGGCAGTCGCCAAGGTCTTACGCATACACGGACATCGGCCCGTTTCAGATAACAATATATTTTACGGTTTTTGCACCAATTTGACCCCAATCATATCATATGAGACAGTATATTGCAGGACAAAATAGAAAAATAAAAAAGGCACAAAATACTGGAATCCTTGTTTTTCCAATACTTTCGCACCTTTTTTGAATTTCTAAATTAATGGTTATCGCTATTTGGCATAATCAGTAACACGTGATTCACGAATTACATTTACCTTAATCTGTCCTGGATATTCCAATTCGAATTCAATCTGTTTTGAAATATCTCTTGCCAGTAATACCATATCATCATCAGATATCTGTTCCGGAACTACCATTACGCGAATCTCTCTACCCGCCTGAATTGCAAAAGACTTATCAACCCCTTTGAACTGGTTGGTTATTTCTTCTAACTGTTTTAATCTGTTTGTATATGTTTCCAATGTTTCTCTTCTTGCACCCGGTCTTGCAGCCGAAATGGTATCCGCTGCCTGTACAACACACGCAATCAGAGATTCTGGTTCCACATCCCCATGATGTGCCTCTACCGCATTAATAATAATCGGAGATTCCTTGTACTTTCTGCACAAATCTGCACCAATCTGAATATGAGACCCTTCCACATCATGGTCAATTGATTTACCAATGTCATGTAAAAGTCCGGCACGTTTTGCAGTACGGACATCCAGTCCGATTTCCCCTGCTAACAATCCAGAAAGCTGTGCTACCTCGATAGAATGCTTCAGTGCATTCTGACCATAGCTTGTTCTGAACTTCATACGTCCAAGAAGACGGATTAATTCCGGATGAATTGCATGCACGCCAACTTCCAGCGCTGCTGCTTCACCCTCTTCACGAATCATTGTATCCACTTCTTTTTGTGCCTTTTCTACCATTTCTTCGATTCTTGCCGGATGGATACGTCCGTCAACAATCAGACGTTCCAGTGCAATTCTTGCCACTTCCCTGCGAATCGGGTCAAATCCTGATAATACTACCGCTTCCGGTGTATCATCAATTATCAGTTCCACTCCGGTCAGTGTTTCCAGAGTACGGATATTACGTCCTTCTCTACCGATAATTCTTCCTTTCATCTCATCACTTGGAAGCTGCACTACAGAAATTGTAGTTTCAGCCACATGATCCGCTGCACATCTCTGAATTGCTGTCACGACGTATTCTTTTGCTTTCTTTTCCGCATCTTCCTTCGCCTGATTTTCCAATTCTTTAATCATCTTTGCAGTATCATGTTTTACATCTTGTTCAACAGTTTTTAACAGATAATCCTTTGCTTGTTCGGAGGTTAATCCTGAGATTCGTTCTAGTTCCTGTACTCTTTGCTTGCTAAGTTCTTCTACTTTCGCTTCGCGCTGCCTCATCGCTTCTTCTTTTGCCGTGAATGATGCTTCACGACGTTCAATAGCATCCGAACGCTTATCTACGGCTTCCTCTTTGGAAAGGACTCGCTTCTCATAACGCTGTAATTCTGCTCTACGTTCTTTTGTTTCCTTTTCGAGCTCATTCTTTGTTTTGATAGATTCTTCCTTAATCTCCAAAAGGGACTCCTTCTTCTTCGCCTCGGCCGTTTTCAATGCATCATCTATTATTTCTCTTGCTTTGATATCAGCATTCCCAATCTTGGAATTTGCATCATTCTTTAACTTGGATACTGTTGCAAAATAAGTAATAGGCACTGCCACTATCATGGTGACAACTACTGCAGCAATAGCTATTCCTATTATCGGCACAGGAGCACCTCCTTATTTAGTTTTCATTGCACAAAGTACAACAGTTAAATTTTATACTGTTTTGGTAAATATGTCAAGCTTTCGCCAGTGCCTTTCGAATTTCTTCGTAAGAAAATCCTTTTCTCATCAGATATCCATACATTTTCTGCTTCTGTTTTTCATCCATTTCAGAAGGTATCCATCGTTTTTTCTCCATAAGCCTCAGAATTGTAGCTTCCTCTGTCTCTTCCTGATACATTTCTTCCAGTATAACATCTACCTGCTCTCCTTTGATGCCTTTCTGTCCCAGAAGCATACGAATTTCCCGTTTGCTCTTATTCGCCTTCTTACTGATAACAAAATTACGGACATACGCTTCATCATTGATATACCCAAAAGATTTCACATAAGAAATGGCAGCTTCCACCACATCTTCTGGATACCCGTTCCGAGCCAGTTTCTCCCGAAGCTGATGTTCAGTTCTTGGCATGGCATTCAACAAATGCATGGCTCGCAGCTTCGCACGCTTTACAAGTACTTCACCTTTAATCCGAGCTATGGTTTCTTCTGTTATCTCATGTCCTTTTCTCACCTGATACTTAGACAATTCGCCTTTGTATAATACAAAGGCGAATGTTTCATCAATATAAATATTATATCTTGTCTTCGTCAGGGCTTCGATTTCTGTCACAATCATCTATCTGTCACCTGTGCACCTGAATTTATTTTTCTTTGTTCTCATTATCCTCTGCTGCTTCTTCGCCAAGTCCGTAATGTTCACGAACCTTTTCTGCGATTTCTGCCATAATCTCCGGGTGTTCTGTCAGATAAGTCTTGGCATTCTCTCTACCCTGACCAATCTTTTCTCCATTATATGCATACCATGCACCACTCTTGCTTACCACGTTCACATTGGCAGCCAAATCCAGAATATCTCCCTCTTTGGAAATACCTTTACCAAACATAATATCAAACTCAGCTTCTTTAAACGGAGGGGCAATCTTATTTTTCACAATCTTGACACGGACACGGTTACCAACCATCTCACCGCCCTGCTTTAATGTCTCAATCCTTCTGACATCCATACGCACAGAAGCATAGAACTTCAGTGCACGTCCACCTGTTGTTGTCTCCGGATTACCGAACATGACGCCCACTTTCTCACGTAACTGGTTAATAAAGATAACAACACAGTTCGACTTACTGATTACCGGTGTCAGCTTTCTGAGAGCCTGAGACATCAATCTTGCCTGAAGACCTACATGGGAATCTCCCATATCTCCTTCTATTTCCTGCTTCGGAACAAGTGCAGCTACGGAATCCACTACAATAATGTCAATTGCACCGGAACGAACCATAGTTTCAGTAATTTCCAGTGCCTGGTCTCCACTGTCTGGCTGGGAAATATATAGTTCATCAATATCCACACCGATATTCTTCGCATATACCGGGTCTAATGCATGCTCTGCATCAATAAATCCTGCAATTCCGCCACGCTTCTGCACTTCGGCTATCATATGCAGGGCAACGGTTGTCTTACCACTGGATTCCGGTCCATAGATTTCCACAATTCTTCCCTTCGGTACTCCACCCATTCCCAACGCTAAATCCAGACTTAATGAACCGGTCGGTACTGTCTCAACCTGAACCTGTGCTGCCGGATCTCCAAGCTTCATTACCGCACCTTTTCCAAAATCTTTCTCCAGCTTTGCAATTGCTGCCTCCAACGCTTTCTTTTTATTCTCATCTGTCATATTTGCCATATATTTTCTCCTCATATATCCGAACGAATGTTTGTTTTCTACATATTAGTACATACGTTCTGTTTTGTCAAGTTCTTTTCTTCTTTTTGTTATCTGATTTTCTTTTCAGAAGCAAACCTATAATGCAAATATCTCCGCCAATGCCTGTGCCACCCCATCTTCATGGTGAGTTTCTGTAATCCAGTCTGCCGCATCCTTACAATCAGGCACTGCATTTTCCACTGCAATTCCAAGTCCTGCCGCCCGGAGCAGTTCGCAGTCATTTTCTCCATCGCCAAATGCTACCACCGACTCCATAGGTATCCCAAGCCGCCTCATAAGTCTGGTAACAGCCTGATGTTTGCCGGATTCCATGTTGGAAATTTCTATCAGATGACTGGCACTGCTGGTAATATATACATTATCAAAAGCTTCCTGAATCCGCTTACGGATATATGTTTTATCTTCCTCTCTTACTACCACATCGATTCCGTCCAGATTCTTTCTATGTACAACCAGAAATGCTTCCATATCTTCAACCGGTTCTCTTGTCCGTTCCACATAACCGGCAATCATCTCATTTCCTGCAAAAGCAGAAGGATTTTCCCAATATGCTCTGCTTGCATAGGCTTTTCCGTCAATAAAGCACTCATATGCAACAGGGCTGGAACGCAGTGCAGCACATATCTTCTGTGCTGCTTCTTCCGGCAGCTTTGAGCACCACAAAGGCTGTTTTTCCAGAAGGTCGTATATCATCGCCCCATTGGATGTAATAATATAGCGCAAGCTTTTTATCTCCAGTACATCCTCAGGATAAGAGCACAGAGGACGTCCACTCGCAGGGACAAACAGAACTCCTTTTTGTTGCAACTTCTTCAACACACTCTTCGTCTTTTCTGATAAAGCATCTCCATGCTGCAGAAGGGTCAAATCCAAATCCGATACCACACATTTATACTCCATTGCACTACCCACTTTGCTTCTATTTATTTCTATCTTTTTTCTACAACTTCGCCTCGTTTTTTGTAAATACTGTTTGCAGGCACATATCCGCGGACCATAGACAGTGGATAAATATTCGTGTTCTTTCCTACCACACTTCCTGGATTCAGCACCGTTCCACAGCCTACTTCCACATTGTCGCCAAGCATGGCACCGAACTTTTTCATTCCTGTTTCAATATTTTCTTCTGGTGTTTTTACAACAACCAGCTTTTTATCTGATTTTACATTCGATGTAATAGAACCTGCGCCCATGTGAGCCTTGAATCCCAAAATCGAATCTCCCACATAATTGTAATGAGGAACCTGCACTTTATTAAACAGAATAACGTTTTTTAACTCTGTAGAATTTCCTACTACTGCCCCTTCTCCTACAATGGCATTTGCACGGATAAATGCACAATGTCTTACTTCTGCTTCCTTCCCAATGATTGCCGGTCCCCCGATAAATGCAGTTGGAGCCACCTTCGCACTTTTTGCAATCCATACATTATCTCCACGCTTTTCATATTCCTCTTCCGATAATGTGGCACCTAATTCCATAATAAAATTACTGATTTTCGGCAGTACTTCCCACGGATACTCTACGCCTTCGAAAATGTCTTTTGCTATGGTTTCATCCAACGTATACATTTCTTTTACTGTCATTTCTTTCATGCTTGTTTACTCCTTTTCACTCTTTTTACTCTTTGCTGTACTTTTTTTATTACTCTTATAGCTACTATTCTTATTTTGATTATTCTTATAATACGAAGCTGCTTTATCATAATATGCCTTCAAATGGTACTGATTCTGTACCCCCAGCACACCATTGGTTCTGCTGATGATAAAATTCCGCAATTTTATCATATATTCTTCGGAAGTAATTTCTCCGTCAGCAACATAGGTCAGACCTTTTTCCCAGCTTGCAGTAAGTTCCGGGTTCAGGAGGGAACGAATGGAACTGGCAACCACATCGTACACCATTTCCCCGAGTAAGGTCGGTGTAATGACCTGGGTTTTCTTATTCAGAGACAAATACTTGATATTAAACAATTTTTTTAAAATTTCCGCACGGGTCGCACTGGTTCCGATTCCGCTTCCCTTTATCTGGGCACGAAGTTCTTCATCCTCGATTAACTGCCCTGCATTTTCCATGGCAAGAATCATAGAACCAGAGTTATAACGCTTCGGTGGTGCGGTTTCTCCTTCCTTAATATCAAGTCCCGATACCGCCAGAATATCACCTTTTTTCATTTTCTGAATATATTCAAACAGATGAATATCCAAATCTTTTCCTTCGCTGTTTTCCGCATTATCATCGCTGTCATTCTCATTCGATTTTTTATTTTTCGGAACTCCGACTACTTTTAAATACCCTTCTTTTGCAAGCACACGGAAATTAGAGAAAAACTGTTCTTCCTTTATCTGCGTCACGATGGCAACCTTCTGATATTCCGCTGCCGGATAGAAAATGCTCAAAAAACGTCGTACAATCAGTTCATATACCTGCTGAGAAGTATGGGATACAGATGACAGTGCAGATATTCCCTGTCCCGTTGGGATAATTGCATAATGGTCCGTAATCTGCTTATCATTGACATATCTGGTCTTTGCCAGATTCTTATAGCTTTCCAACTGTAAAATATCCTTCAGATACGGCTCCGCAAGCTTATATTTATACAGACCGTTCAGATTCTTGGTAATTTCCTTTGCCACAGCCGTAGATAAAACACGGGCATCCGTTCTTGGATAGGTCACCAGCTTTTTCTCGTACAGTTCCTGCACAATCCGCAAGGTTTCATCCGGGCTGATTTTAAACCGCTTGGAACATTCGTTCTGAAGTTCTGCCAGGTTAAATAAAAGCGGTGGATTTTTCTTTTCTTTCTTCTTTTCGATTGAAAGAATCCGGCACTGAAGTGGTTCATTTTCACTTCGAAGCCAGGCAATTAATTCTTCTGCGTCCCGTCGCTCTTTAAATCCATTTTCCTTATAAAGCTTCAGAGATTCAAAATACCGGCTTCCCTTTACCGCCCGCCATTCTCCTTCGAAAGTGCCGCCTTCCGTGGTAACCGTCTCGATAACTCTGTAAAATGGTGTTTTAACAAATTCCCGGATTTCCCGTTCTCTGCGTACCACCATACCAAGTACACAAGTCATTACTCTGCCCACGGAAATCACGGTATATTTATTTCCAAGATACCTGGAAATACTGTCTCCATACTTCAATGTCAGAAGTCTGGAAAAATTAATTCCCATCAGATAATCCTCTTTCGCCCTCAAATAAGCTGATTCTGACAGATTATCATAAGCAGACAAATCCTTTGCCTCCCGGATTCCTCGTAAAATTTCCTCTTCGGTCTGGGAGTCAATCCAGACTCTCCGGCGTTCTTTGCCCTTTACCCCTGCCATCTGCTCTACCAGACGGTATATATATTCTCCTTCACGTCCCGAGTCGGTACATACATAAATGCACGAAATATCCTCTCTGGTCAGAAGCATCTTTACCGTGTCAAACTGCTTTTTTACAGAAGGAATTACCTCATATTTAAATTCATCTGGTATGAATGGTAAAGTCTGGAGACTCCATTTCTTATACTTTTCATCGTACACTTCCGGGTAACTCATAGTAACCAGATGTCCGACACACCAGGTAACAACCGCGTCATCTCCCTCTAAATATCCGTCTTTCCTCTTCATGTTCAAGTGTAATGCCTTGGCAAATTCCTGCGCTACACTGGGTTTTTCCGCAATAAATATATTTTTCATAAATATTCTTAGTTACAGCCTCTGACTGTCCTTTTATCTTTCTCTAGTTTTCATTCAAATTCCAACGTCAAAAGGTGGCCGGTTACAGCGAACACAGATACAACTGTAACTGACCACCCTTGCCTCACAGTATAACACATTCTGTCTCATTCTGCCATACTGACAACCATCAGGTACTCTTCTTTCTTTTACATGATAATCGCTTTCTATTGTTCCGCACCCATCAGTGCAGCACCAATCGCTCCTGCATATCTTGCAAGCGGATCACTCTTAACCGGTGCTTTCAGCGCATTTTCCAGTCTCTCAATTACATACTGGTCTTCACACAATCCACCTGTCAGGAAATATTTATCACTTGGCACCTGCGCAATTAACTGCACAACTTTCATAATTACTGATTCGATGACTCCGAATGCAATATCTTCTCTTGGGGTACCACGTCCAATCAGACTGATAACCTCTGACTCTGCAAATACTGTACACATAGAACTGATGGTAATATGTTCTCCTTTTCTCGCCAAATCAGACAGTTCATTCTGAGTCAGTCCCAGACGGTTTGTCATAACCTCAATAAATTTTCCTGTTCCTGCTGAACATTTATCGTTCATAAGGAACTTCATTACACGACCATTCTTTAAAGAAATTCCTTTTGTATCCTGTCCTCCGATGTCAATGACGGTTCCATCATCATGGAATAAATAATATGCGCCCTTTCCATGACAGGTAATCTCTGTCACCACGCGGTCAGCATAAGGCACAGAAATACGTCCGTATCCAGTTGCTACATAAGTTGCATTTTCTTTATTAATTCCTTCTGCTTCCAGCTTTTCATAAATATCATCTGCGGTCTTTCTGCTGCTGAATCCTGTATTGAGCAGAAGATGTTTTACCACTTTTCCATCTTCCATTACCACTACCTTTGCTGCACTTGACCCTATATCAATTCCCACAAAATACATGTCTTCCTCCTGCTCCGTCCTTATTCAAAGTCCGTTTTTGTCTCTTTCTTCACTATTTCTAGTTTATTATTTTACATGTCATTCGTCAAATTGATAAAATCTATAAATCCTAAAAAAACAGCTTATATTCAATACTTCTATTTATCAAACATGGCGTATGTTTATGAAATATGTCCCAGCTCGTACATCATCGTCTCCAGTTTCATATGCAATACTTCTTCTGACTCCCGTTCGCTTATCCATACGGACTGACATCCGGTTTCTTCCTCAAACAAAGGCATGCGTTCTTCCGGAAATCCAATCATCACTACCCCATCCGCTTTCCACTCTCTGGTAAATATTGTTCCCTCTTCAATCCCATTTGCAAAATGGATTAAGGCGTACTGGTTTTTGTTGAAAATATACTGTTCAATTTGTTTCAGGTACTCATAATTACGGCTTCTCTGTGTCGGTCTTCCATCTGTAGTCCCGTCCAGAATCACATACAGCTTCGTTCCTCTTCCCGCCAGTACCCGTGCGCGCACATTCAGCAGATAATCTTCTTCTTTTAAAATTTTCTCAATCTTCTGCTTTGTCTCCGTACTCATTCGTTCTGTCCGTCCGTGTATCACATTTAACACTGTCGTGACACTCACTCCTGCTCTGGACGCAATTTCTTTCACCCGTACTTTCTTCCGCATGTTTTCTTCCTCTCTCTCATTTTAATTTTCAAATGCCGTTTTTCTTTCTCATCTCTGACATTTTCCAGACTATAACACATATTTTTTTGTTTGTGTGTTTTTCGACAAAGTACGATATTTACCTATATATTTCGACAAATTTCGGTAAAATTATTCCGTAATTTTCTGTAAGATTATCAGTTGTGATTCCTGTACGCCTGTGCTATCCTTTTGGTAAATACAATCGCAAAAGGAGTTTTCTTTCATGGATGGAATTATATTTGACATAGACGGAACCCTCTGGGATTCCACGGAGTCGGTAGCAAAGGCATGGAATCACGCCATTATAGAACAGGCGAATCTGGATTTACATCTGACTGGCGAAAAACTTATGCCTCTGTTTGGAAAAACAATGGATGAAATCGAAGCTGCATTATTCCCGGATTTTTCTCAGAAAAAAAGAGACGAACTTGGAAATGCATGTTATGAATACGAGAATACGTTTTTATACGAGGAACCTGGAATTTTATTTCCACATGTAAAAGAAACTTTCCAGCTTCTCTCCCAGTCTTATGACCTCTACATCGTCAGCAACTGCCAATGCGGTTACATTGAAGCTTTTCTGGAAACTACAGGGCTTCAGACTTACGTGAAGGATTCTCTGTGTTTTGGACAGACACACCTTCCAAAAGGGAAAACCATCCGTATGCTGATGGATACCAATCATTTACAGGATGTGGTCTATATTGGTGATACCCAGGGAGATTATGATGCCTGTCAGATGGCAAATGTGCCTTTTATCTATGCAAGTTACGGATTCGGTCAGGCACCGGAGGCCGACTGCTCCATTCAGGGACTTGATGAACTTCCTCTGCTGTTGCAAACCTGGAATAAAAATCAGAAAGGGTGTTAAATATGGTAAAAAAATGGCAGATTACAATTCCTGAATTCGAAGATAATTCCCCGCGGAATTTATATATTTATCTCCCACTGTCTTACAGTTCATCACATAAACGCTATCCTGTCCTCTATATGTTTGACGGACACAATTTATTCTTTGATTCGGATGCAACTTATGGAAAATCATGGGGACTGAAGAAATATTTGGACAAAAATCGGGTAGATTTGATTGTAGTAGCACCGGAGTGCAGTCATCACCCGGACAACGGACGTCTAAAAGAATATGCCCCTTATACCTTTACGGACACTACTTTCGGTCAGATTGAGGGACACGGACGCACCACCATGGAATGGATGATCCACGTACTGAAAAAAGAAATCGACCAGCAGTTCCGCACCCGGAGAGGCCGGGAATACACTTATATTGCAGGCAGTTCCATGGGCGGTCTTATGAGCCTGTATGCTTTAATCCAATATAATCAGGTATTTTCCAGAGCTGCTGCACTCTCCCCTTCACTTTGGACTGCCCCGGATAAGCTGACCGCCTTAATCCGGAAATCCAGGTTGTCTCCGGACACTATCTGCTACATGGACTATGGTTCTGAAGAATTCCGTAATCATCCCGGCATGGAAGCAGTTTACCGTCAGATTACGAATGAACTGGAGGACCGCCACATCCTGCTGACGAACCGCATTGTTCCCGGCGGAAAACACTGCGAAGCATCCTGGGAAAAACAGCTTCCTTTTGTTATTCCTGCTCTGCTTTATAAGAAATAAACGCACAAAAATAAATACAATTACTAAAAAGGAGTTTTCTCATATCTATGAAAAATTTTATTTTTATATCACCCAACTTTCCAACAAATTACTGGAAATTCTGCAGAGAATTAAAAAATAACGGACTCAATGTCCTTGGTATCGGCGACCAGCCTTATGACGAGCTGACATACGACTTAAAGAACAGCTTAAATGAATACTACAAAGTAAGTTCTCTTGAAAACGAAGACGAAGTTTACCGTGCAGTGGCATTTTTCATCCACAAGTACGGGCGCATTGACTGGCTGGAGTCCAACAATGAATACTGGTTAGAACGGGATGCTGCCCTGCGCACCGACTACAATATTCCATCCGGTTTCCACACCTCTGATATGGAGCGTATCAAATTCAAATCAAAAATGAAAGAATATTATACCAGAATCGGACTTCCTGTAGCCCGCTATCATATGGTAGATACGATTAAGAAATGCTTTGCTTTTGCAAATGAAGTCGGCTATCCGGTGGTAGTAAAACCGGACAATGGAGTTGGTGCTTCCGACACTTATAAACTGAGCAGTGAGGAAGATATGTATGAATTCTTTAACAAGAAGAACCCGAAAGTATCTTACATCATGGAAGAATTTATTACCGCAGAAATTAATTCCTATGATGCGATTATTGATGAAAATGGAGAGCCGATATTTGAAACCGGAAATGTAACTCCATTTTCTATTATGGACATCGTAAACACCTCCGGAGATTGTGCTTATTATATTGTCAAAGACCTTGCGGACGATGTACGAAAAGCCGGACGTGATACAGTCAAAAGCTTTGGAGTAAAAAACCGTTTTGTCCATTTTGAATTTTTCCGTCTGACCGCAGACCAGCCAATTGGCAAAAAGGGCGATGTGGTTGCTTTGGAAGTCAATATGCGTCCTTGTGGCGGTTTCACTCCTGACATGATTAACTTCGCCCGCAACACGGATGTCTATAAAATGTGGGCAGACATGATTGCTTTCGGTCACTCTACCATTTCAGAAGGCCGGCATGCCTACTGTGCATTCGCCGGATTGCGCGACAATCAAGAATATGTAATGAGTCATGAGGACATTATGAACAAGTATGGAGCCTGTATGAAAATGGTGGAACGAATTCCAGATGCTCTCTCCGGTGCCATGGGAAATCAGATGTATGTTGCTGTTTTTGACACCGATGATGAAATGAATTGTTTCTATCAGGATATCTTCCAGCATAAGGAAGTCTAGTGTCTAGAAAAGTCTGGCACTTTTAATATGCATGACAACCTACGAAAGGGGCTGTCGCTTTAACGATTAATACTTAGTGCGACAGCCCCCATGCCACAAGCGCTACTGCAAAAATGAAACCAATCACGATAACTTTGATACTCTTCATACGTTCTCCATCCCGCCGCCATGGGCGGAGATATCCTTTTATGATACCGGTGGTTGGTTCTTCACGGCATCTACAAACAAGATGGTCAGCCCGATATAAGCGGCGCAGGCTACTGCCAGCAGAACGCAGAGGACGACACAGACCGATTGAACCGGTTTCCGCAAGTAACGGCGGGAGAGAGCTATCCCCAGCAGCGACAGCAACAGCAGCACCACAGCAAGCCAAAGAGGCATATTGCTCACCTCCCTTACACGCCGCGGAATGCGTCGATCATATCCGTGAACCAGCGCAGTTCATGGGCAAAGCGCTGCCGCAGCTGCGCTGGATTTTCATAGCCTTTGCCGATGTCGAAAAAGCCGCGTCCGCTGTGAACGGCGATATACACCCTGCCGTCGGGGTTGAGATTTACAGCAAATTTACCGATGGAGGAATCCGCCAGTGCCAGGATGCGCTCCATGCGGCCAGGGGTCAGGATGCGAAGGGCTGCCGCTTCATCGTCGCTGCTCAGATTGAAGCGTTTGTCGAAGACCTCGCTGCCTGTTTTGATGGTTTTGGCGCTGAACAGCTTATCCAGCCTTTCTCTCGGTCAGATGGTCAGCCACGTCGGAAATTCTTGTCCCAGCTCACACAGCATCCACTGACCGGTGTAGACAGGCTGCTCGTTCTTTTCCCACAGGCCCGTTTCCTCCCGCTGGACCTCGTTGACCTCCGTCAGCCTGACGGTACACAGCTCCGTAATCAGGCCACGATATGTTCCCCGAACATACCCACTGCCGCTGCAATGGGTGTGTCTGGGCAGGGGTATGTTCGTGTCCTCTGCGTCCAGAAGATGCGGCGTGGGGCTCATCTGCACGTTTTCAAGGGCAGCGCTTACGATGTCCGGTGCGATGGCATCGAAGGCCTGCTGGCTTGCCTTGTCCTTGGACTTGCCCTGCACCATCTGCCCCAGGCCAAGGATCACGCCGCCGATGACGACCAGCACAATGTTGCCGCCCAGAATGATGCCTGCGATGGCGACCACACCGCCCACCAGCGAAAGGAGTTTTCCGCCCAATTTGCCGCTCTTGCTTTTGCGAAGCTGCCGCGACAGATGTTCATCCGTCATGTTCCTGTTTTTTTCTTCCATATTCTTCTCCTTATTTTATTCTGTCGTGCCGGTCAGCGCGGGACTTTCCGTTATCAGATCCAGCAGATTGCCCATACCGGTCAGCGAGGCGATGAACCACTTGCGGATACCGTCGATGTCCCGCAGATCCAGCTCCTCCGGAACGCCCGCAAACACATACCGGGTGTTCAGAGCCAGCGTCAGATCGCCGCCACGGAGGATAAGACCGCACAGCTTGGCACTGCTGGAAGATGCCTCCAGCTTCTGTACCAGGTCACGAAGCTGCGGTGTGACCTGATCGTCCGCCTCCCGGTCATCCGCCGTGTGAGCGGCAAAGTGTTTCCGGAAGGCGGCAGGGTCGGTGATGTCGTCTTTCTTCCGCTCCTGGAACGTATCATTCATGGCGATGTCCAGCGTCGGGTCGCAAATGTCCTTGCAGCGGACCACGATGCCGCGGAACAGCGTCTCGGTTCGGGTCATCCAGTTGTCGTTGTTGGGGCCGGACTTTTCCTCCACCGTGCGGCGCAGCTCCACGTTGGCCGCGGAGAACCGCAGCCCCTTATGCTCACCCTCGTGAAAGTCTGTCACGGTACACTCCGTAAAGGAGACCGTCGACAGCTTTGCCGCCTCCAGGTACGCCCAGTCGATGGGCAGCGTGGCCGGCTCCGGCTCCGGGCCGAAGGCTTTTGTCAGCTCCGTGCGGAAGAAGCCGCCCAGCTGCTGCTGCATCAGGGCTTTTTTATTCGTTTGGGCGGGCTTGGCCACCAGCAGGAACAGTGCCACGCCGGAAAAGACCAGAATGCAAATCACAATAATATTGCGATACACAAACATCATGATGCATCCGGTGATCACCAGAATAACGCCCAGCAGGATTCCGATGCTCTCCATTCTCTGATAGCTTCCCAGCTTTTTTGACAGCTCCGTGTCGGTCATGCGCTCGGCGCCCACAGCGTCAAAGTCATTGCATTTCTTTCGCATAGCCGTCCCCCCCTTAGTAGCAAAGGCTGAAATACAGGCTGTTGTAAGGGTCAACGGTATCGATGTCCATAAGAGCGGCTTCGGGCGAAATGCTGTCCAACTGCATACGCTTGGCGCTGTCTTTGTAGCTCGACGGCTGCGTCTCGGCGGCAAATACGAGTCCGTCATAGTCCTCCGGGAGATAGACGGCGTAGCTCTTGGTCAGGACCTGCGCCCAGTCCCCCACGTTGTACTGCCAGTTGGTGGAGTAGGCGAATTCAATGAGATAGCTGTTTCCCTGCCAGCTGACGGTGTGGAGATAGTAGTTGTCGCCCCGCTGGCTGTTGCCGTAAGCCGTTGCGGTGGTGAGCCACATGCCGGTGTAGAAGTCGTACAGCTCGCTGTCGGTATTGGTGATGTACTTCTCGGAAAAATACGGAATGGAGTCCTCCGGGATGTAGCAGATGGCGTCGAAGTGCAGCTCGCGGATGCCGTCATGGGTATAGTCGCCGTTCTTCGTGATCTCCCAATAGCAGTCATCGGTGTTGTAGCCATCGCCAAGTCCCGAATAGCTGCAAACTCCGTCTTCCAGCAGGAATGTCCCCATCTCCACGGCGGCATTGATCTCAAGGCCGTTTCTTGCGAAGTACGGCTCCTGAGACTGGATGCCCTCCACAGGCAGGAGCGTGCCGTTGTTCACGCTGTCGATGAGGTCGCCGCTGACGGTGCGGTCCAGCTGTAAGGTGTCACCGCTGCCGTCAAAGTGGAGCGTCACGCCGTTTTCATCCACCCAAAGCGTACCGTATTCGATCACTTCATCCTGATCGTTTACAAATTCCCATGTGGCGTCATCGCAGATGCGCAGCCAGAGGTTCTTCCCTTGATACTCCCAAAGGCCCACATACTCGCCCAGGTCACCGCCGCTGAGAGCAACGGTGGAAAGATCCTCCCGGAAGACATAGCGCTCCACCGGGTCCCAGATCCAGACCAGCTCGGTGGCGTCACCGTTTTCGTGGATGAAGCTCACCAGAACATCACTTTCCCCGTCACCGTCCATATCGTCAAAGGAGATGGCGTTGAATGACTGCTCCGCGTCGGGGATGTTCATGGGAAAGGATACGCTGTCAAAGAGGACCTGCTCCGGCAGATCCCGGTAGAAGGCCACGCTGCTCTCACACACTGTGACCAGCACATCCACACTCTCGCCGTCATGGGCAATGGTGCCGCTGCCAACCACCACGCCGGTCGTGCGCCAATCATCTCCCGCGGCATCGTCAGAATTGCCGCAGGCGGCAAGGCTCAGGCAAAACAGCAGCGCTAAGGTGAACGTCAAAAAGGGTCTTCGTTGTCTCATTTCATTTTCCTCCTTCTTCCGCGGGGCTTCAGATGTCCCAACTATCCATCCAGTTTGCGCCCCAGTCAACAGCGGGATCATATGGTTCTTCGGGAATCCAGCCTGCGGGATAGATGAGGCCGTCTTCGTCGTGGTAGGCAAGGCCGTCTTCGCCGATGGTGTAATCGTTGCCCAAAAGGTAACGGTTCACGCCGTCGTAGTACCAGATATAGAAGGTGGAGTATTCGTCTTCATAAAACTCCGCGTTTTCCATATCCGTGTAGGTGTAGAAGTCGGCATTGCGGTAAAAGACGCCATCAAAATGCTGATCGTCCCCGTAGCGGCCGAAGCGTTCGGCGGAGAGGGTGAAGCTGTTGCCGTCGTCACCGGGGCAGAGGTAGGCGCGCGTCCCGTTGTCGTAAAGATAGAGGCCCATACCCTCGCCCTCGTCGTTCATGGTGCCACTCATGGAATAGTCCGGCGAGCAGGCGATGTACTGCATGAGGGACGAGTTGATGACGATGGTCTCGCCCAGGACATTTTGCCACATGCCGTCCCAGTTGCTTATGTCCCATTCGACGATCTCCGCCTCGTCGTCGTGGAGGAAGGTGTTTCGATGGATGGTGAGTCCGCTGCCCTCGCCGTTCCGGTTTGGCAGCAACACGCCGTCGTCGCGCAGGAGGAAGTTGTAGAGAAGACCGTTGAAGAAGATCATCGGCCGACCGCTCGCCTCGGACAGTTCGAATTCTCCGCGCCCGCCGAGTCCCCAGCAAGTGCGGTAGGCGTAAAAGCCCTCCGTACTGTCAAAGTATAACTTCGCGGTGCCGTCGATGCTCCACATCCCGTCGAGAAATTCCATATCCATGACGGTCTCATAGCCGCTTTGCGTATCGTCAGATTCGGTGTCGCCGCAGGCGGCAAGACTCAGACACAGCGCCAGCGCCGTCAGGAGCGAAAAAAGCTTTTTCATGCGTTCCTCTTTCCGCGGCATTACGCCATCTTCTGATAGTAGTCGTATTCGCCGCCCCAGTAGATCACATCGTCGCCGACGAGGGTGAAGTCGTAGACAACATCTTCATACATGGCGGAAACGGCAAAATACTGTCCGGCGCCATCCTGATTTACCTCAATGGTGCCGCAGTCCACCGTGGTGGGGTCGCCGTCGCCGCCGGGGCGTTCGAGCAGCTCCCAGCTGCCGGAGGCGTCGAACGTAAGGATGCTGGCAGCGCCGGGCTCGGCATCCTGATACCATGTACCGGCAAGGTGTCCGTAATCGCCGTCACCGACGTTTTCGCCCGGCGCATCGCCGAGTATCTTTGTAAATGTGCCGAGAGAATCCACGTACAGCGTGCCAACCTCGTCGAACCAGCCGCGGTAGGCCACGCCGTCGTGCTCGTTGTAGAAGTAGTCGTAGTCGTATTCCGGCACGAACTGGATAAAGCCGCTGGCGGTCACCTCTTCGTCGGCGTCGTACAGCGCAAAGCGCACCTCGTCACCGGCGTCGCTGGTGGCAGAAATCAGTGTTTCGCCGCCCTCACCCCTCCATGCGCCGCCAAAGACATACAGATTCGACATCTGTTCGCTGTCCTTGACCAGTCCCTCAAAGGAATCCGGGACACCGTAAAAATTGTAGTCGCTGCCGTCATCGCCGTAGTCCTCGTTGCTCTCGCCGCAGGCGGCAAGGCTCATGCACAGCGCCAGCGTCAATGCAAGGGACAGATAGGTTTTCAAGTGTTTCATCGGTTGCTCCTCCTTTTTCAAATGGATTGCTTCAATGCTCCTGCTCCGCCATGGACAATATCTCATCGTGGCTCAACTCCACATCGCCGAAGCGGACAAAGATGCCATTGGTCACAGCGCTGTTCCAGATCCGTGCATCGGCAAGCGGGCGAAACCGGATCTTATCAAGATACGGCTTCATATCCAGCAGCAGCCGGCTGCCGGATACAAAATCCACCTGCAAAACATGGTTGGGCAGCGGTGTGACAGATGTGAGATACCTTCGGTTCAAGTGCGTGCCCTCCTTTCCGCAAAAATAAAAATCCACCGTACAAACATTGTACGGTGGATCCTATGGGATAACCATTAACCAAAGGTTAGGTCTTTTATCTGAGCAGCTCGGCAAGCAGCTTTCGTTTGGTTCGGGTGTCGCCCTCGATATGAAGCTTGGAATAGATTTGGTTGATATACTGCTTGACGCTCCCCTCGGAGAGAAAGAGCTGTTCCGCGATCTCGCGGTTGCTGAGGCGCTGCGCCATCAGCTCCACGATCTCAAATTCTCGCGGTGTCAGCACGTCGAAGGCTGCCGGGCGCGTGCCGGCTGCGTTTCGCGCCGTTGCCGCTTCGCCAAGCTCAATGATTTTTGAGAGCAGGTCATTTTTTACCTCCCGTTCCAACAGAGGCTTCAGGATATCATAGTTTTCTACAAACGGCATCACAAGACCGTCCGGTTCGGCGTCGGAAAGTGCCTTTCTCAGCCATGCGTGGGCTTCCTCGCTCTTGCCCAATTTCTCATAGGCTGCCGCTGTCTGGATGCGTAGGTGCAGCGCCACCAGCGCATAGTGCATGGCTTCGCAGACCGGCAGCAGCTCTGCGCTATACCCCACCACCCGGACATAAGCACCTTGGGCAAGATACACCTGGTTTTCGATCATTTCCATCATAGGCTTACCCGGCGCAAGCATATTGATATCAGAGAGCCGGTGCTGCGAAAAGATTTCAGGGATACTGTCCGTTTCACCCCGCAGCGCATGGTAATAGGCACTGGTGGCGTTCCAAAGGTTAATCCATGAGGCATCGTGATAGCGCAGCAGCGCCGCATATCGCTCCTCAAAGGTATAGCGCTGCTCCACATCGGTATGCAGCGAGAGCCGCCACGACAGAAAGTCGCAGCAGAGTGCCATGTTGATCTGCCCGTTGTCTTTGACCTGCGCATAGGCACGCTCCAGTTCGATGTGCGCATCGGTGAAGCGGCCCTGGCAGAACAGCGCCTCGGCGCGCATGATGGTCTCCGCGCCCTGCCCGTGGTGGTTGGTGACCTTATAGTAATGGGGCATACACTCGTCCATCTCGGCAAGCTCGCTTTCGAGTTCTCCCAGTGCGCGGTAGAACATCATCAGAACGGACGGCGAGCCAAAGGTCCAGCCGCCGCCGGATTGGATGCTGATGGCGGGGCGGGACATCTGCGCGCTGGCGCTGCGGTGCAGGCGGCTCATGGCGCTGATGTCGTTGTAGCAGAGAAAACTCAGAATGAGGTCGCATTCGCCCAGCAGGTTGCCGCGTTCTTCTTCGGACAGCTCCGGGTGCTCCTCGATGGCCGTTAGCAGCAGCGCCTTCAGCTCCAGCATTTTTGGGATTTGCCGCCATGTGAACATCCGGCGCATCAGTACCAGAATGGCGAAAGGATAGGCCTTGAGCGTTTCGGCGGGGCATTTTTCCAGCGCGTCGAGTACGTCCTCGGGCTTCAGCGACGCAAGCAAAATGCCCGCATCGCTGCGGATGACGCGCAGCAGCGCGTCGTAATTCTCGCTCTTCCTGTAAGCGGCAATGGCATGGAGATACTGCCGGTGTTGCTCATACCAGAGGCCGAAGCGCTCCCAATAGAGCCGCTGTGTTTCAGCTTCCATTGCCAAGAAGCAACGTTCGGCGCACTCCTTCATCATGTGGTGAAAGCGATAGGTCACACCGTCCGGCAGGTGCGTGACAAAGGCGTTCTGCTCCGTCAGCGCAGAGAGAATTTGCCCCGCGTCCCCGTTGCCTGTGACGCACTGCGCCATTTCAACGGTAAATTCATCAGCAAGTCCCATGACAGCGAGAAACTCCCGCTGTTTTTCCGGAAGGGGATCGATCATGGCGGCGGTAAAGGTGGCGTAGATGTCAGAATCGCGGCTGGGTAGCACGCCGCGCTCGGAGAGCGTTCGCAGATTCAAATATACGGCGGAGAACCAACCCTCGCTGGAATAGAGAAGGCTTTCGATCTGCGCTTCGGAAAGCGCTGTTCCGCAGCGATGGGCATAGACGGCGAGCTCCGTGTGGTTCAGGCGCAGCTGCTCCGTGCCGATCTGATAGACCTTTGCTCCCAGCCGCACCGTCTCCGCAGCGGGCAGAAAACGATCCCGGCTGGCGACGATCAAATGCACATTGATGGGCAGCCTGTTTGCAAGCATACAAAGAAACAGCGAGGCGCGTCTGTCCGTCAGCAGGTGGAAATCGTCAATGAAGATGTAGCAGGATGTTTCTCCCGCCAACACATGGCAGAGGTCATCCACCAGCAGTCCGCTGCCCGCTGCGTCCGTGGGGCAGGGGTATTCCCGCAGAAAGGGGAAACCTGCGTGGGCAAACGCCTCCTGTACGCTTTTCCAGAAGATGGCGAGGTTGCCGGAGTATACGCTGATGCGGATGATTTTCAAGGTTTCCGCCTTGGCGCGCTCACCCAGATACCAGTTCACCGCCGTGGTCTTTCCGTAGCCCATGGGCGCGACCACGGTCGTCATGGCGCAGCGGGAAATCGGCCGCAGGCTCTCTTGCAGCCGCTCAGATATGTAAATGGTATTCAGGTTCCATTTCGGTTTTGGCATGGTCAACACCTCTTTGCTTATCATATTTTATTTTCTAACCATGTTGTATATGCATTCCGTTATATATACATTCCAGTACTTCTACATTCTCTAGCGGAAATCCGGGTCCGTCATCTGATAGCAATCCAGTTCACAACAGCAGCCGCCTACTTTGGCATAAACAGATTCTTTGTTCTTGTACACTTCAATGCCTTCTTCTACTTTAGCCAGCATTTTCTCTCTATCTCTTGGAAGTATGCCTCTGACACGAACCTTCACAAAATCATGGAAACCGTCATACTCTACGCCATCTACATCCAGAAGCTCCAGAAGACGTTTTTCTTCTTCCAGATTCTCCAGTTCATCTGCCGGAACAAACAATCCTTTCTCGATATCCTTGTAAAGTGGTGCTTCTACATGTAAAAACATAGAGAAATTCACAATTTTTTTCGGTTTTGTTTTATTGTAAAATTCTGCAATCGCTTCTGCATTCTCAATGCCGCGGCCTTTTCCCGCAATTCCGGTCATCATATGTGCGTCATATTCCAGTCCTGCCTTATGCAGACGTTCAATTGCTTCATATACCTGCGCTTTGTTGTGGTCTTTACGCATAAAGTGAAGTACATCATCAAGCCCTGTCTCGATTCCAAGATAAAGCTGGTCTACCCCCGCTTCTTTCAGTGCCTTTAACTCTTCATCACTCTTTTCCCGGATATTGGTTACCGTAGCGTCCATATTCACGCTCTGACAATCCGGAAAATACTTATGCACCATTTCCAGAATCGTAAGCAATTTTTCCGTAGCAATTCCAAAAGCATTTCCATCTCCAAGAAACACACGCTTTGGATTACCGCCAATTTCACTTACACGAATCAACTCTGCTTCAACCTGCTCAAGTGGCAATTCTCTGTATTTCAAATGCTTGAACAATGTACAAAACTTGCATGCATTGTAAGAACATCCTACTGCTACAGGGAGCATAAATGCAGATCTTTCCATTGGGGAACGACAAATTTGACCTTCATATTCCATAATGATTCCTCCAGTTTCTTAATACAACTAAACTGTTTCTTAAAATTTACCAGTGTTTTACATTCTTAAACAGTTTATCTTCTCTCCAAACTTAGAATTTTCCAGCTTTAGCTGCTTCCTCAACGGAAACAGTAAATAGCCAATTTATAGGCTTTTAGCATGCAAAATCAACAAATAATCAACAAATAGCTTACTATTATCTACTTCATTCTGCATTCAAAAACTATGTCTTTATGCATATAATATCACATCGGGAGAAAAAAGAAAAGGGGCTGCATTTTTCACGAGCCCCTTCTCCTAATTCCATTTTGAATTTTACCGATTGATTAGATACTCTTGCAATTCATCTCTCGTTGCTTTCATCTTTTCGATTCCGTTCCCAGTAACGTCATGATTGATTATTACTAATAGACTTTTTAAAATCATCTGATTTGAATCCTCTATCTCTTTCAATCGTTTATTGTCTTTGTCAAGGAGGTTACCGTGTTGTTCTACCTTGGCTTTTAAATCATCGCTGGGTTTACGGATTTCTTTACCAATTTTCCATAATCCCCAAATAGCTGTTATAAAACCACAAAACCAAATAATTTGAGATGTCGTTATGGTGAATTCCATTATTCGCTCTCCTTATTAGTATTGTTTTTACCTTCAATAAACGCTTTGAAACCCTGATGGAAACCGGTAGAAGCTAATCCCATAACAGCTCCATATACTGCTGACTCGATTGTTAAGCCGCTAACAACCAAATTCAGAACAGCTCCAATAACTGCTAAAATCACCGGGATATCGTCGTTTGAAATCCACGTTAAAAAAGTCGCGTGTTTGATGATATATCCAATCACCAGACAAGCAACCATTACTACAAGTACAAAATGTTCAGTTAAAATTGTAAAGTCCATACCTATACCTCCTTATACATCTTCTGCGCCTTCAAATTCAGGCTGTTGTTTTAACCATTCATATGCATTCTTAATGTTCATGTTTTCGTCGTAATCAAATGATAAGTAATCTCCGTCTGTATACGGAAATGTTGGGTTCTGAATCTCACCACGAGCGTATGCCTTTTCGTATTCTCGGCAGTCTTCATTTAGGTATGAATTAACCAAGATACAACATTGCTGATTTACGTCCACCTTTAATGATGTGATTCGATGATACTCTAATACTATACCGTTTGATTTCGTAATCTTTTTCTTTAATGCCACATGAATCACCTCCTACACACCGACAATTCGTGTCATGATATAATTCCAGTTTGTAATTTTGATACCGGAATCGGTCGTTTTAGCAGCATCACCATTAAAGTCTGAACCTGTAATAGCTGTATCACCGATATACAGATATTTAGACATAGCATAAGCACCGCCATAATCAATGGCTGATATTGTATATCCACCATCAAAATTTGCAACTAAATACTTTGGTATGTAATGACATATCATATCAGATTTTGCCGGAGTGCCTGTCCCGTACCACTGAAAGAATATAACGATACCATTAGCCTGAGCACTGATTGGTTCAGAAAGTACAGCTGTATCAGCTGCTTTCGGATAAGTTGAACCACTCCATAGTACTGTTTGTGTAGGACTGTAAACTCGTGACCAAGGTCCCCATGTTTTAGCCTGCATTGTGCGAGTATAAATATCGCCAAGATGTGTTGTATATGTCTGCTTACAATAATTGTCTGAATATGCTAATGTTTCCAACCATCCATTTGTAGTTGTTGGTCGATTAGTGCTTTCGATTCCAATATACCATTTACCACTTCTTATAAGAGTATCACAGTCTGTATTTGTGACTACTGGTATGTCATAGGTTAATGATTTGGTTGCCGTAAGACGAATATTATCAGCATTCATCAACGCAATATTACCACTGTCTGCTATTAGTTCTGCATCTGCGTGATATGCTCCAATTGTAGCAGTCTCACTAGACATACCAACACCATAGTAGGTACCTCCATTCCACATTGTTAATGAAGCGGCATCTCCCTTATCCGAAACAGCTTGGTTCGGTAAAAACATTTTTATTTTATTGGCATAATCAGGGTCACAAGTTAACATTGTATCGTATCCGTTTGCACGAAATGACAGATATCCCTTTCCTAGTGTCAACTTATCAGCACCAAATGATGCCATAACAGTTTGGTCTTTTTGGATATTTAGACCGTCGTTTCTCAAAGTAAGAGTCGTGCTGTCTCCTGTTTTACCTAGAGTAATAGTAGTGTCATCATATCTTAGAACTTTCTGAATCTCATCCAATACTCCCTCTGGTGTACTTCCTACTACATATGTAGTTGTAGTGGTATTGTCTGTATACATGATTATTGTTCTAGACCATAAATATGGTTTCTCAGCAGTTGTAGCAGGTACTGTTGAAGACCAAGTTCCGGTCGGCGTTGTAGTTCCAGAAGAACTCGTTTGATAAGTAACCGCTGATGACTTAACACCTTTACCAGTTGTACCAGTATCTCCTTTATCACCATAAACACCGATAACTCGTTTTGTAGTATCAGCGGTTGTGTTATCAGTATATGTGATAGTCTCATAATTCCAAAGATACTTATTAGTAGCCGTAAGTGTTGGAACTGTAGAACTCCAAGATGTAGGTATCGTTGAGTTGGAAGTCGATACCGCATAGTGCTCCGTTATTTTACTTATTCCTTTACCAGTAGCCCCCGTATCTCCTTTTGAACCAGTGTCACCATACGCTCCAATAATACAAGGAGTCGTGATAGCTGCATTCGTTCCATCTGAGTATTTGATTACTTCATAGTTCCACAAGTATTTCTTACTTGATGACACCGATTGAACCGTAGTAGTCCATCCTGAGGTGGATGTTGTAACATTACTAGACACCGAAGTAGCAAGGTAATAATTTACAACCGAACCAATACTCTTTCCATTTGCACCAGCATCTCCCTTTGCACCCGTATCGCCCTTGGTTCCAGTCACACAAACTGCTGTAGTCGTAGTAGTAGTACTGTCAGTATAGGTAATGACCGATCTTGTCCAGATATACTTTCCGTTTTCCCACCCCGGATATGTAGTACCCCAACTGCCACCTGATAATGAGGTTGCTGATGTAGATTTGTAATACTGCTCTACAATTGAAGTCACACCTTTTCCCGCAGCTCCTGTTGACCCTGTAGCTCCGGCGATACAAACTCCATTTTGATTTGGAGAGTATGTTTTATTCCCAGCGCCATCAGCAGTAACGGTCCTAGACCACATATACTTACCATCTACCCAAGTTGGAGCTTTTGTAGTCCATGAACCTCCTGCTAATGAAGTAGCCGAAGTGGATAGGTAGTACTCGACGTCTATTTTTGCTATGGAATCCTCCGGTGCAGGAGTCCAATCTGTTGGTTTATTGCCTTTTTCGAGTTTTGGCAATTTGAAATAGGCATATGCTCCTGCGGTTGATGGTATTACACATAAATATACACGCCATATCTTTTCAGACGACCCGCTAGTGAGTGTTACAATAAGTTTTTCATCATCTATAATTTCGTAGTTCTTTCCGAAAGTATTTGTCTCTATTGGACCACCGCCCGCATAGGCTTTTACATTACCTTTTTTACCATATACGGAGAAAGTATATGTTGTGTTGGGTTCTATCACAACATCTAGGTAAATACCCCATCGTGCCGTTGTATGAACACTGTCTAAAACTTTAAACCAGTCCCCTTCTTTAGTGACCGTAACACCTGATTCGAGTGTCCATTTAGTCAAATCACCAGAAGATATGGCTAAATTCCTGCCACCAATTTCCAGATTGTCAACTGTATTCTGAGCATTATTAGCTTTGTTCCATGCATCTTTAGCCGCTTCATAGCTACTGCTCTTAGATACTTCGGAGAAACTGAACGACATATCTGAATACACATTACAGTCTACAAAATATAGAGTATTAGTCGATCCAGACACATAGGCCGGTTCAGTATCGGACCAGCCTGATGGTGGATTCGTAGTTGGTTTACTTGGTTTTGCTAAAGTCGATGATTGAAGTTTGTAATAACGGTAAACAGCATACACATCAATCACTTTAGAAATGGTAATCTGTATACTTGCCTTTACTGCCATACGAAATCACCTACTTTTCTAACTGAGCTGTAATAACCGAAGAATTTAATACATGCGCTGCGGTAATAGTATAAGTCTTACCAGTAGCTACTGCTGAAGTTCCATCGTCTTTATACCATTTTACACTTCCATAACTACCACATACTCCGGCATCCGTAATTGACTGTTCGACACCACCAACAAACACATGAGCCGTAAGAACTGTACTTCCGCTATTATTCTTAAACACTGTTCCATTTGAAGACGTAATAGTCATGGAAATGGCTGCTGCACCAGTAGCTCCTGTAGTTCCATGAGTACCGATGATAGCCGGTGTTGTCTTAGAGGTTGTCTTATCGGTATATGTAATTAACTGATAACACCAAATGTATTTATTAGTTGTAGTAGTTGCTGTCGGAGTAGTAGACCATCCAGAAGTATCTACCGTTACTCCACTTCCTGCTGATGTTGTAAGATAATAGTTCACAACGGATGAAATACCCTTACCAGTTGCACCGGTAGCTCCTGTTCCACCAGTTGCTCCGTGAGTACCAATAATAACAGGAACCGTATTAGTCGGGTCTCCTGATGAATAAGTGATTGTCTGATAGCACCATAAATACTTCTTAGTAGTATCTGTAGTCTGCATTGCCGTAGACCAACCACTTGTTGAAGTTGATACTCCAGTACTGGAAGCAGATGCTAAGTAATGATTTGTAACACCAGTGATACTCCTACCTGCAGCACCAGTTGCTCCTGTCTGACCTTTCAATGCAACAGCAAACGAGAATTTTTTATTCATTGTAATTCCGTCAACAACCACAGGAATTGTTGCTTCACATGCCGTTGAAATAGTAGCGGTTGTCTTAAATGTAATCTTAACTTTAGCTGTTCCACTATTTTCTACTGTTGCCGAAATGCCAGTAGGACAAGTAATATCAGCAGCGGCAACACTGACTGCTGAACACTGATTGGTACCGCAAAATGCCACTGCTTCCGTGGTACATGACTGTCCAGCTGCTACACCGCTCGTGTCTCCAATAAATGTATAAGCCTCGCTTGTTAACATGACCGAATATGCATCGGTAACGTCAATAATCGTAATTTGGTCGGCTGATTTAATTGCCATTTTGATTTTCCTCCTTGAAAATTTGTTAAAAAAAATAGAAGCCTAAACTCCTACACAATTAATTCGCACATAAATGTTACTTTTGTATCTACATCATCTGGTGATAAAGTAAACGTAAAACCATTATCACCGAATCTAGAATCTCCTGATGAAATTATTCCGAATGTTTCATCATCCAATCGCTGCCATTTCCACTGTATATACGCAGAATTGCCAAAAATCTTCTTCAATGTAGCACTATCTGTAATACGATTAGGTCCTCGATAAATTACTACTGATAATACTGTCGATACACTGTCATTTTTAAATACAGTACCTCTTGACGATTCGATACGCAGTGTCGTGGAATCCTCACCATCTTTTCCGCTACCTCCTGTTGACAAAGCAGGGATGCCAATTTCTTCGTGTCCGTCGCCGTACACATAAATAAAGCGACGCCATATAAATTTACCATCTTCCCATTTCGGAACTTCTCTGCTCCATTCATCAGTTTGTGGAGGTTCTGATGATACATCAGACACAGCATACTCATCAATCACTTGAATTATAGTGCTGCTCTTTGCCTCATTGGAATTTTTCAAAGCCTCATTTGCAGCCTGTGCATTTTGCTTTTCTTTCTCTGTCAATCTCTCAGTCTGTTCGTATGTCTGATTAATTGTTTCATTGAGAAGCTTAATACGCTTATTCTGCTGTCCGGTCAAAGTATCAAATGTAGTACCAAATGTATAAGTACTATTTTCTGGATTATTTAAATCAAGTTCGATACTTGTACAAAGAAAATAGCTGTCAAGATTGTGTGGTTTGGAACGTACTCTTACATACTCACCAATACGAATCGGACTTATCTCTGGATTTATCAAATGCATGTCGATTGCTTTAATCTCAATCGTTCGTTTCGGAGATACAAGTTCTTTCAAAGAAACAATACTTTTTGTAACAAGCTGTTCTTTTGTTGTGATGTCCTGATTTTCATAGGTAACACCAATCCAGCCATATTTCTGAACGGCTGATTCACAATAAATAATGTCCCCTGATTTTCGGTATCCCTCAGTATCGTATTCTTTATCTTCCAAACCAACGATAGTTAATGAAAGATTAGATTCATCATACATTCCGTAATATTCATAGTATGTAACACCATCCTCAAAAGCAGTTACATCATCACTTACTCTTACAAATCCATTATCTGAATATATATAGTATGTTTTGTCCGATTTCATTGTGGTATCACTGGTAACATAATACCCATCATTATATGAATAGCTTGTTTCGCTCATTCTGGCACCAAGCGGAACCACAAATGTTGCTATACTTTCTGAATCGTCAGTTTGTGTATAGTCAGTTAAGTTCTTACCAAAATTAAGAACCTGAGTATTTATATCAGTCCATTCAGAAAGATAATCAATGTATCTGTTACCATCTTCATATCTAACCCTAATATATCCACCAAGGTCATCTATTAACTTCTCACTAATTTCTTTCCATGTAGTTGGATACTTTACGGATTCTCTATAAATATAATTATTGATATCAAGACTTGCTCCTTGATTAATACCAACTGTAAAACGTTTGTTGGCATTTACTTGTTCATTATGTTGACTAATAAGCCACTCAAAATATCCGTTTACGCTTGATGGTGCTTGGTTACCATACCCGTTTTCAAGAGTAGAATAAGGGCGAACAATAGACTCACTAAGATAATCCAGTTCACCCTTACATTTTACTTTACCATCCAAATAAAATTCTTTTCCGAGTTCATAAATAAACCCTACAAATAGTAGAACATTACCGTCATAAACCAGTATTGGATTATCGGCGTCTCGTTCTCTTAATTTGTCGTACATAGGATGTGATGGATAAATCGTAAAATCACAATACCCACAGGTATTTTCTTCCGCATCCAAAGACAAATCTACCAAAATACACTCGTCTACATTTGGGTCATGTAGGTATTCTGTTCCATATTTTACGATATACATCTGCTACTTCCACCTTCCTACAACATACAACTGAAATTTATAAGTAGTGGCAGTTTTCTTCGTATCACCCTGAGTTGTTACATAATAAGTTGATGATCTTGATACAGTCTGCCCCCACGTTCTATCCAGCCAACAGTCAGTATTGTTACATACAGCACTCGCAAATTCTATTGGTACCTCAACAAATGTGAGCGGGTACTCAGCATAAATGTAATTTGAAGCGTACTGTAACCAATCTGAATTATTACTCCACCAACGCCATTCTCCCGTATTTCCTTCAGCTGTATACCAACATTCAGCAAGTCCGCTAGCCCATCTCCGATATACCCAATTACCATAAGAACCAACCGCTACGATATAGTCTACCGAAAGCTCTCTGTATGCTGCATCAATTTTATCCATATTTTCATTTAATGGTAACGGGGATATATTATCTGTTATATCATACTTTGTTAATTGTAAATGGTCAGTTACTTCAGCCATTAGTTCCACCGTCCTTTCACATTAACAAATACCTGCTTGTATACACCTGTAGTCTCATGAGTAGTACTAATAATTTTAAATCTCACATTGTCGAGAACGTTCTTATCAGTTACATCACATACCCATCCCACAGTACTTGATGCCATATGTATCTGCACATCATGAACTTCAAGTAACTGAATAGGAAACATAACTGTCGCTGTCCCGGAATAATATGGAAAAGCGGCTCCTCCATCGCATTTAAGGTTCTCAAATTCCAGTTTTGTATATAATTCAATTGTTCCATCTGAATATTTTTTGTACCTCCAAGTAGCATTACCAGAAGTACCACCAGAATATGATGCAGTCTTTTCTCCACTTTCTATACATAAAGCCATTGCATCGAGTTTTTCAAAGTTTTCATTAACCTGTTCGTAATCCACCACTTCGTTTTCCAAAAACACATTAAACTGCACTTTTGCCGTCTGATTCGGCATTATATATCACCTACCTTATATGTAACATAAACATCTTCAACATTTTCAGTAACCTCAGCCATATAGGTAAGGTCTGCCCACGTTTTGTCAGCTAAATCTTCCCATGTCGAGTTGCTTAATTGATTCCAAGTTTTAATTACCTGAGTACCATCACCATTCGTTTTATACCATTCATACAATTTCTTTTTCTTAAGGTCCGCCCACGTTATACCTAATGTTTTTAAGTCGCTCCAAGTCAGGTTTTTTATATCATAAGAATTCAGATACATTTCGTTCTGACCTTCTTTAAACAGAACATCATTAATTGTCCAACTTCCCTGAGGTAAGGTATAAACATTGTTATTGAAAATAATCTTAAGAAAAGAATCGGTTTCAATAGTCGGTCTGATTCTCTTTCGTCCACTTTCAAAGTATACGATTTTACCGCCGACAGCATTTATTCTGTATATAGACTTATCTAAATACTTGAATGGTTCTGCATTTATCGTAATTTTTATATGACCTACAATTCCAGGATTGTACATAGAATGCTTTAGCTCTGATACTGAAAATCTTCCATGATATGTGTACAACGGGTCCATCGTAATTCTAAAATCAAACGATTTGCCATGAAGAAACCGGTTTACTTTTGTTACAAGAGCTTGGAAATTGTCTATATCAATCACATAGAACTCAAATTCCATACTCCGGTTCTTATAGGCGGTATCGCCAAGCAGAGTGTCAGTGAGGTCAATCACTCCGTCTCCGCCTGGGATATCTACCTCATACGTTTTTGCTTCTGGAGGGTCCATTGTATATCCATCTATCATTATCATTCCGTATTTCGTTGTAAGGTCTGTACCGTCCACAATTAAACGGTTATTTGGATAATCTGGATAACTCATTAATGTGACCCCCTTTTCTGTAAAGTAAGCAATTGCCGATTCATTGGTTTAGCAATTGTAGAAGCAAGTTTCTTAGAATCTACATATAATGCTAATTCGGTATCATCTCCACTATACATAGCATTTAAGTCTGCGCGTAAATCATTAATAGCCTGAATTACATCATTATTGCTTGCATTAATGTTTGCCTGAGCATCTGATACAATTTTCTGTAAAGAATCAATTGGTGCTGATAATAGTCTTGTACTTACATCTGCTCCAACTTGCAAAGTCCGAACTCCATTTTGAATGTCCGCCATGTTAACAACCGGCTGAATAGTTGGTGTCATATCAAGGTCTGTTGCAGATATATCGCTGATGCTACTGAGAGCGCCAGAAATGCTTTCCACAGCATTCGTTCCCATCAATTTACCAGATTGATAAACAGCGTTTCCCATCTGTTCCATACCAATGATTAGACCTTCTCCTAACCATCGTCCTGCTTTCTTAGTAAGTTTAGATGGAGACTTAGATTGCTGTCCATCTTTCTCACCTTCTACTGCTTTTTTACCAAGAGCGTAACCAGCGTCATATACTTCTTTCTTTTTGGCATTAATACCCTCTATCAATCCATCTCCAAGGTACTTTCCAGCAGAATTAAATGAATCGTAATATGACCGAATCGCATTGCTATATGTATTCATTAGCAACAAAATAACTATTCTTGCTCGAACCGAACTTGACTCCAATCCATTTGTAAAATATGTCATTAGTTCCTCTCCAGCTTTACTGAATACGGTACGTTTGTTATTGATAGTAAAACTTATTTCCGTTAACATATCAGAAAATGCTTTAGAAGTTCTCATACCGGCATCTGTAAATGACGTTACAAAGTTTTCAATATCAACAGTACTCAAGGTATTTAATGAACTTGTGAAAGCTGTAACTCCATTACTATCGATTCCTGATAATTTGTAAATCAAATCAGCAAGAGCATTGGCGGATACAATAGATGCTAATAATGTTGTTTGGTTGATGCCAGATACCTTGGAATAATAACCGTTAAGGCTCGTTCCGATTCCCTCTACATTAAAGTTATCAATTCCTCTTGTGTCCAGTTCCCCCAAGCCAATAACAAGAGCTTTTAACCGGTATGCTGAACTTATTGAGTCACTTATTATATCTGTAGAAATATCTTTTACGGTATCTGAAAATGTTTTTATTGTAGTAGCAATTGCAGTAACAGAATTGAATTTGACAATCTCATCAACATCCAAATCAACTACATCTTTTGCTAAATTTTTCAGTCTGTTTGACTGAGTAATTGCTGTTTCTACATTTGAAAATTCAATACCTGAAATTGACATTGCAAAACTTGATAAGCCAGAACCGAACAAACTTATTTGGTTACCAAATGTACTAAGTTCTACTTTTCCATCAAACAATTTCTTATCTGGTATTGCTTCTTGTAACTCTGCCATCATATTACCAGCTTTTGCGGCAGACTCAACTGCATTTTCATTAATAGCATTATCACCACTTACTGACTTTGAAAAATCTGAAATAGCTTCACCAAACTGAATACATTTCTCTCCAAAATCCGAAATATCTTCTGTTCCGACTATATCTTGCCAAAGACCGCCTGATTTAGATAATGTATTCTCTAATTCGGATAACAGCTTGCCGGCACTAACTGCTAATTCGACTGCTTCTGAGTCAATAGCTCCTTCGTCTACGCTATTAGAAAATTTGGTAATAGATTCACCAAAGACTTCGCATTTCTCTCCAAATTTAGAAATATCTTCTGTTCCAACTATACTTGGTAACAGTCCGTCGGTCTTTGGAAGAGTTTTCTCTAACTCGGCTAATAACTTTCCAGCATTTGCTGCGGATGTTACTGCTTCTGAATCAATAGCATTATCTCCACTTACAGCCTTTGAGAATTTGGCAATAGCTTCGCCAAAAGCGGTTATCCGTGTAGCAAAATCGTCCAATTCTCCATTTCCACCAAATTTCAGGAAATTTGTAATTCTCGTAATCAGTTCTGAAGCAGTAAGCGCTAATATTGCTTGTGCTAGTGCCTTGGCAGCATTTGCAGTATCAGAATCAACACCGGATATACCCTTTAAGAAATCTTCCGCATTGTTTATAAACTTGGACAAATTAGTACCAAGTAAAGCCAAATCGCCACCAAATGGTAAAAATGAAGTTATGCCATTGATAAATTCAGCGGCTGATAATGCTATAATTGCTCCTGCCAAGTAACCAGCACCGCTTAAAGCATTACTATCAACATTCACTACCTTTTCCAAGAAACCAGATAGGTTGTCCATGAAATCTGATAACGCGGTTCCAATTTTCGGCAATGTATCTAGTATGCCTCCTGCAATTCCAGATATAATTCCACCGATAAAAGCCCCAATACCGTCTCCGATTGCTTTTAATACAGGAATGCCTTCATTAAGAAATCTCTTAATCTGAGGAAATTTCTCATTCAAGGCTCCTAATATCCCAATGAAAGAGCCTATTACGGTAACTACCCCAACCATACCAATAGCACCAGCCATAGCCATATAAGAAGCAGGACCTAATGTGCCTAAAATAGCAGTTACACCAGCCATAGCCACAAGTAATACAGACAGTGATGTCGCTGTTTCAATAGACGGATTAATATTATAGTGGTTCATAATACCAAATATAACACCAAGTCCAGCTACAACAGCAGTCAAAACCGTCATGCCTATCAAAGCATCTTTTTCTACTCTATCAATGGTGCTTAGAACCTTAAGTGAAGCAGACATTGCTAATAATAGTACAGAAAGTGATTCAGCATTTTGAAGTGTTGACGTTACTTTGAGTTTACTCATTGCAGTAAGTATTCCAGCCATAGCTGCAACAACTAAAGTAAGCATACCAATTGTCTTCCAAGCTCCTTGTGCATCTCCTGCCATCTTTTCCATTAAAGCAAACGAAGCCATTAACGAAACTAAAGCCGCTGTCGAGCCAGCAAGCCTTTGAGGTTTAATCAAACATAGAAGTGCTACAGCACCTGCCATAACACCAATTGCTACAGACATGGCAACTATGTTCTTTTTTACATCTTCTGAGCCTCTTGTAGCCCAAATCATAGCTGTCATTATAGCCCCAAGTGCTGTAACAGCTGCAACTCCTTTTATTAAAGCTTCAGTATCAACAAGACCCATGAGAATAGAAATGCCCGCTAAAACACCAACCGCTACGGACATAGCAAGTATTGTTGCAGACACTTTGGCTACTTTTTCTGTACTTGCAATCTTCGTAACCTGAACTAGCACCCCAATAAATACCAGTACACCGGTTGCAAATAAAGCACCTTTCTTCATTTCATCAGGAGATAGCATAGCTGCTAATTTACATACCCCTACCAGTAACATCATCGATACACTTAATGACATGACAAGTCCGCTTATTTTCTGAATTCGCCCGTTTGGGAACATATTTGTTACAAGAACAAGTCCACTTACAAATCCCGTAAAACCAGCTATAAATACAGCCCCTTTTAGCATTTCTTCCGCTGATAATAAACCAATCAGTTTAACAGCACCTACCATCAAAGCTAAGGCTATAGATATCTTCAGCATTAAACCGCCAACACTACTTATTTCCTTACCTGCAAAACGTGATAGTACACTTAATGTACTAATGAAAACAGTAAAAGCTCCAAGAAAGACAGTTCCTTTTAGTACTTCCTCCTCAGATAAGCCTCCGATTAACTTTATTACTTTTGACATAAGTAATAAAGATACTGACAGCTTGAGCATGAATGAACCAACTTTATCAACACTGGATAAATCACCAAATTTACCTATCGCACCGATGGCAGTTAATAACGTACCCATTGCTAGAACAATAAGTGTCAATCCGGCTAAACCCTGCTTGTATTGGTCTATATTCATACTTCCAATAAGTTTAATACTAGCTGCAAGCATGAGAATTGAAGCACCTATAGCTATCAAACCGGATTTCAAACCACTGATTGAAACGTTGCTTCTTTCGAGTGTTACGGATGCGGTTTCCATTTTACTCATAGCTAAAGCTAAGGCAGCCATTACACCGGCTAATACTACTACTGTAGCAACAGCATCGTCCAATCTGTCAGGATCTACATAAGTCAAAGCTACAACGGCACCAACCAATATTCCTATTGAAATTGCCAAATTACGCAATGCCTTTGCCTGAATCTGATGCTTATATGCTGATATTGTATCCGCTAGACTATTTCCAACTTCGGCAAATGCGCTTATTACACTATTGACACTTTTTATTCCACCTTCAATAACTTTCGTCATATCGTAAAGCTTTTTCACTGCAACCAGTACAATACTGACCGGTATTAATGTAAGAAGGTATTTAAAGTTAAAGTTCTTTACAAAATCAGCAAACGTGGTAATAGTCATTTTGATTTTATCCATGATATCATCAAGTTTATCGCCAACTTCTAAATCCTTGAACGAATCCTTAATTTCATTTCCGATATACAAAATTGAATCTCGTATAAGAAGTACCCCAGCTTTAATACCATTTACGATACCTTTAACAATGTTCATTCCCTGGTCATATCCCCATCTAGATGGAGAATGAATACCAAGTAATTCACAAAATGTGTCCATTATGGTTGTACCAATAGTAACAATCGCATCTATGGAAGTTTTAACACCGCCGAGCAATCCATTAACAATACCGGCTACAATGTCCCTTCCTAAATGTTCCGAGTCTTTTAGTCCTTTTATCCACTTTTCGATATTGTTAAATGCTTTTTCAATTTTGTTGCAAAATCCTTCTATATTAACACTATCGAATCCTTTTGACATATCGCCAAATAGTTTGGTTAGCATATTCTTGAAATTTTGCACTATTTTCTGTACAGCCGGAAGCTGCATAAAAGCATGTACGCATTTTGTAATCCCCTCTATTAAGGTTTTAAGTGAAGCTGCAATCTTATCAGACATACCTACAAATATAGTATGTTCTCTCAACCATTTTCCAAACACGGTTACATAATCAGCGATGGTAGCTCCAACATTTGCTAAATTAGTACCAAATAATCCTAATACTGCATCCAATAGCTTCAAACTACTAGTAAGTGATGCAGACCATTTCCAATTACTGATATTCAGCGCTGAGTTAATACCATCCATAACAGACTTTAGGTTAGTCCCCTTGGTTTCGCTTATACCCATAGCATTTCCAAGATTTTCAATTAATGAGATAACTCCCTTAGCATTGCCGTCCACGTCAGAGCCAAACAAATTATCCCAAATCTCAGCTATTTTATCAGTAAGTGGATTATTCAAGATGGCATTTATGACATTTCCGATTATTTTAGCAACAGCCTCAATACCTTTAACTAATAAGTTTATAGCACCGTTCACAAGCTTGTTATTGTATAAGAAATCTCGTAATTTTACTATTGCATCGCCAATTCTAGATGTAAAATCCAGAATATTCATGTTGGCATTACCCATAATTTTACACAAAACCTTAAACGCTACACTTAAAGCTCCTCCGGTTAATGTCTTTACAATATCTAAAGCTGCAAATAATCCCTTGAAAGTTCGTCTTAACTTATCAGCATTTTCGTCGCTAAGAATTAAAACAGATGTAAATTTTTGAAAATATACTACCGCATTAACTAAAGTATTTGCCTGTAATGGTTTAAATACTTCTTTAAATGCCTTACTCATTGATGAAAATACTTTTGAAATTGCTCGTCCTATATTTTTAATACCTTCCAAAACCATCCATCTTGCATTTATCTGGTCCATTTGGTCGATAAATCGGTCAATAGGAATACCTAAACGTCCCGCTGTGTTTTTTAGCTCATTTAAAGCCCTTATCTGGTCCCCTGTATAACCTAACTGACGAAGTTCTACAGAATTCAGTTTCACAAGTTCTTTCAGGCGTTCTTTTTGTACATCTGTCAATTCTGCATTTGCATCTACAGCATCACCAGTAACTTCTACTGTTTCTATTTGAACACCCAACAAAGCATCCTGAGCATCAATCTGTTCCTGGGTATAACGAAAACTATTTCCAAGTGTTTCATTGACTTTATTTTGAACTCTATAAAAATTAATTCCTTGTTCTGATAAAGCATTGAATCGTTCCTGCCCATTTCCAAATTTTCCAATTATAACATTATCCACTATAGAACCCAAATCTTCTACAGCAGAAGTTACTTTTTCAATAGTTTGGAAAGTTTGTGTCGCTGGTTTAATTACCGAACCTAAACTTTCTCTTAATGGATCTATGAATTTATTAGCTTTTTCTATGTTTTTGGAAAATAAGGAACCTGCCCAATTGAAAAGATTGAAAAATTTTTGGATATTAAGATTTTTAACTAAACTTGTTAATTTGTTTATAGCTGAAGTCGCAATTCCTACTGCAACATCAACTACCGGTCCGATATTTTTCTTAATTTCATTTATTCGTTCCCTTATGGTGTTGAATAATTGAACCAACGGACCGTTTGATTTAATTAATGGACTTACAAACTCAGCACCAATTCTGGCTAGTGCTGATTTCATGTTAGATAAAGCACCATTAAGTGTTTCATTTGCCTTTTTAGCATGCTCTCCAAATGCATCGTCCATTGCATTTGAAAATATTTCAAAAGATATTTCACCTTTCGAAACCATGTCACGTACTTCCGATTCAGTTTTACCTAGATATGTAGCCAACGTAGCGGCGGCATTCATACCACGACCAGATAGCTGAAGTAATTGGTCCCCCATCATACGCCCTTGACCGGCTACCTGAGTAAATATTCGACCTATATCTTCATAACTGCTATTAGTCATAGCGGCAACACCGGCAACCGCTCTTAGTGAATGGAACATCTGGTCGCCAGCTTCCATACCCGACGCAGCCAACTGTGATGCAACATTAGCAGCGGCATCCAAACTATATGCAGTGCCATCTACAGCATCGTTAACATTTTTCATTACCGCAGATACTTTGTCAGCATCTTTTAGTAAGCCTTGAAGCTGGAATTGCGCATTTTCCAGATTCGTAGCACGTCTGGTACCACCACTAATAATACCGCTTTTTACAAAACTAACAGAAGCATCTATAAGTTTTTGTTTATAACGCATAATAGCAATGCCAACAGTAGAAAAACGTTTTTCTATAGACTCCAAACTTTTCTCCATACTGCTAAAATCTACACTATTAACAGCACTATCCAGTTCTTCCAGACTCTTGGTTGATTGAGAGAAATTTAAGCTTTTCTTTAACTTTTCAAGTGTTGACATACTGGTTTGTACATTTTTCTCAAACTGAGCGTTGTCAAATCGCATCTCAACAACTCGTTCATCAACAGTGTTACTCATACATTAGTAACCTCCTTCCAAGCGTCTTTAGCAAGTTGGTCAAAAATAGGCTGAATCGCGGGATTGATATAATCTCTTCCTTCGACCCAGCCTCCAGTACCAGTACCGTGACCATATTGTAAAATTATTGCAATCGGAACTCCTTTGTATACATTTGAATTATAAAATTCTAATGAAACTGAGCCATTCTTACGTGATATTTCATAATACCACGAAGCTGCTGTTTTACCAGTTTCTTTAGGAGTAGCAGACGCAAGAGCTGCCACACCTGCTCGTCCATATTTATCTAATACACCGAGTTTAATGGCTTCTCTAACTCTTTCAAAATATCGATTAAGGTCAGAAAAGTCGCCCTTTTGTCTGAAACTTATCATATAAGTATTTCTCCTTTAAACTGCTTCCATCCGAATACCATCGATAACAAGTCTGATACCTAGTCAAGTCAACATCTTCCGATAACCTATAGAGATTGTACGGATGGTCTTTTTCCAATAATCTATAGTGCATTTATAATGTGAAGAAACTCATTTAAAATTCCTACTTTTTAACTCCGCTCTCGTCAAAATTGAATCTCTCTCCGCCAATTTCCAGTGTCTCTCCGTATGCCATTTTTCCATCATCTTTCAGGTAATACTTCTTATCACCATCAGTCAACCAGTGATTAACTAGAACTGAGCCTACCGGCTGGCAATTATATGTGGTGTTAAAACAGTACCATGCACCATCAATCTTACACCAACCAGTTGCCATGCTTCCTTCCGGCTTACCATTTAAACTCTCCGGTAAGAAATAATACTTGTTGCCGTTAATTGTCTGCCAGCCATGTACCATTGTTCCCTTGCTACCGTCCGGAACGGGATTCAAGTAATACCAATATTCGTCTATCTGAATCCATCCTGTCATCATACTTCCAATAGGATATTCTTCAGTGTTGCTTGGGCTAAGATAATACCATATATTATCTACCTTGCACCAACCAACAGCCATAGAGCAGTTATCCTTGAAGTAGTACCAGTGATTATTAATTTTCTTCCATGCATTACAAATAGCATATGATTAGCGCCTATTAGGAAAACACACTGTCAAAGGGGTTCGTAGCGGGGGT